>Ga0214923_10002156_pt1 | contig 26684 bp, 26 predicted proteins | sample LL1510_MetaG_FD_177993 | JGI IMG/M metagenome (GOLD analysis project Ga0214923, IMG submission 177993) | Freshwater microbial communities from Lake Lanier, Atlanta, Georgia, United States - LL-1510 | ecosystem: Environmental > Aquatic > Freshwater > Lake | place: USA: Georgia | collected...
CCGAGTCGGACAGCCTGGCCGATGGCGGTTATACGCACAGTGGATACCTCAGCCTATTAGACCCCCAACGCCGCATCCGCGGGATTTACGACGCAGCCCAGCCCGATGAGATCGACAGACTTCTCACAGATATTCGTATTTTATTGGCCGAAACCCATGACCAATAAGATTTGTAACGCTATGCGCCGCCAGAACAGCAAACTGGCGATGGTCTGCTGTTTGGGTATTTGGCTCATATCCTCGTGCAATACCCGGGATGGCATTTTGGGCATTCCCAACGAAAATCGCTTACCCGACACCTATATGGTCGCCGACACCATCATTCGTTCGGGCGATGACCGCTTCACCAGTACCATTCAGGTACATTGGTGGGGCACAGATCCAGACGGGTGGGTGATGGGTTATGAAATGCGTCTGGCTGGTGCCGGGGATACCACATGGACCTTCACCACGTCCAAAGACAGCATCATATTGCTGAACATACCTGCGGGGAGCGATACCTTCGATGCTGTGTTTGAAATCAGGGCCATCGACAATACTGGTGCGATTGATCCATCGCCCGCTCGGCTACAGTATCCGGTCCGCAATAGCCTACCTACCGTTGCTTTTATTTACCCACCCAATGGCTCTAATCCGCTCGCAGGTGCCTTCCCCACCAATAGTTTTCCTGTCCTTCATTTCGCCTGGCAAGGAAGTGATCCGGATGGGGCTGCTTCGATTGAGCGCTATGAACTGTGTTTGAACGACACCACCCAAACGAGCCAATGGCTTAGTCTTCCCCCAAACTACACAGAATGCATACTGCAAGCCGAAACACCCAGCGGGAGTACATCGGCATGCCTGGTATATCCCGGCGATCGAAGTACACCCCTTTCCGATCGCCTGCCTGGCCTCACTTTATCAGATTCTAATCGCTTGTTTATTCGCGTGATCGACCGCTCCGGAGCCAAAAGTAACTGGATGGAAAGTCGTTCTGTATTTGTTCGCACCCTGTCGCACAACATTCTTTTGGTGAATGCCTTTACTCCATCGGCCATTGCCAACCAAAATGTGGATACGGTTGCCACACGAATGGCCGCTCAATTGGCCCTCGCAGGCATCAACCAATACCACGAGTTGCGCATTTTTGAACGTTCGGGCAATGCATTCACCCAACTATCGGCCAACAATACCACCCAGTCCCGTATTTTCGATTTGTTCGACCACATCATCTGGCTGGGTGGAGGCGGATACGATTTCGATCAAAACGCAGCCTTGGCCCAGTACACTCTGGGTCGGTTCCTTGACGGCGGAGGCAACTTATTGATGAGCCTTACCTCATCGGCCGGCTCGCCCGTAACGGGTACGATTTATGAACTTTTTCCATTCGATTCGCTTCAGTCGGCTCCCGATGGATTCGGCTTCCTGCTGACGGACACAGCAACGCTCTCCCCCCTAACACCCAACTACCCTGTTTTGGGTTATGATCGATTTAATCCGGCCGTGCGCCCCATGAAATTACGCAGCGGCACTACTGGAATCTACAAAGCGAACATCTGGCTCCGAAATTTTAGTACACTCGCGCTCACCCCTTATGGTGGATCGTCCACTGTGATGGCGCTTCGTTATAACCCCATCAACCAAAGCCGATTTGCCTTCACTACCCTCGAGTTGCATTCCTTGAACCGAAATGGCAATCTGTCGGTGATGTTGTCGCAATTATTGAGGAATGAATTTGGCATCCCATGATGCGGGTTGCGGTTTTTGCCAGCGGTTCGGGCAGCAATGCCGAAAACCTCATTAAATTCTGGCAGCAGAAGCCCAATGCACCTGCCCGGGTGGTTTTACTGGTTTCGGGCAAACCGGATGCGCCGGTGGTTGACAAAGCACGCCGTTTGCGGGTGCCGGTTGTGGTGATCAGCCGGCGCGCTTTGAGCCATCCTGAAGATCTGATCAGGGTGTTAAAGTCCGAGAACATTGACGCTTTGGTTTTGCTGGGCTTTCTCTGGTTGTTGCCACCTGATTTGATACAGGCTTATGCCGGTAAAATCCTCAATCTTCATCCATCTCTGCTCCCTGATTTTGGGGGTAAGGGTATGTACGGCATGCACGTGCATGAGGCTGTGGTGGCGTCAGGTGCAACAAAGAGTGGCATTACCCTGCATGTGGTGAACGAGGAATTCGACCGGGGGCCGATTGTAGCTCAGTTCGCTTTGGACCTACACGGCCATGAAACGGCCTTCGAATTGTCGCAGCGCATCCATGCTTTGGAACAGCAGCATGTACCGGAGGCCGTTGAGATTTTTTTGCTTCAACAACCCCGCCATTAGGGATATGATCAATTGATTTTCTGTGGCATGTACGCTGGATTTTTGGACCCATTCGTCTTCATCGGGTAGCCCTAAAACCTTGCTTCCTTCTCCCATGGCAAATAAAACTATCCTGTCTTCAGGAAGGTCTTCCAATCGCCCATCATCGGATAGAGCCTTTCAAACAGGCGGGCTGTCAGGTAGGCATCGCCCGCGGCCCGGTGCCTGTTTTCGGTTTCCATGCCAAGCGATCGGCATAACTTCCCCAAAGAATACGAGGGTTCCTCTGGCAGGTGCTGGCGAGCCAAACTGAGTGTGCACAAGCGATCGGCCTCGAACCGAATTCCCACTGCTGCAAATTCGGCCTGAAGAAATCGATAATCGAAGGAGACATCATGGGCCACAAAAACGAATCCAGACAGCACTGTGTGCAGTTCATGCGCAATGCTCTTGAATGGAGGCGCTGCATTCACCATTTCTTGGCGAATACCGGTCATGCGGGCCACAAATTCCGGGATGGGTTGGCCTGGATTCACCAATCGTTCCCAGGTGCCCAGAATTTCTTGTCCGTCGTGAAACACCACCCCAACCTCCATCAGGCGAAATGTTGGAAATTTACTCCCAGTGCATTCGATATCCACTACAGCAAAACGGGCCATTAGGTGACGAAAATACGCAGCGCTCGGTTTTCTCGGGTTCTAACTAACGAGGATTGATGAAATTTCATCATGCTTTGCTATATTCAACCGAATATGTACAGCCCAGATCATCCAAAACTTTGATTTGATATGGTGTTTAGACAACTTGGCTTCCCACATTCAGAAGACCATCCATCTTTCATCATTTGCTTCGCGCTCATTCTATTGGCATTATCTGCCTGTCGTCATCAATCAGACCATGTTCTCCGAATTGATGGGTCGAGTACACTTTATCCCTTGGCTGAGGCCATCAGCGAGTCGTATTGCCGAGCCTACCCAGATCGTAAGGTGGTGGTGGGACAATCAGGCACGGGTGGCGGCTTCAGAAAACTATCTCGCGGAGAAATCGACATCTGTATGGCGTCGCGGCCTTTGGGACCAGGCGATCCACTGGAACTATCAGCGGAGCTGCGATCAGGTCGTCTCCATGAAGTGGCTGTGGCGCGCGATGCGGTGGTGGTGGCCGTTCACCCCCAAAATCCATGGGTCGATGCCATCGACTCTGCTTCATTGGCACAAATTTGGCACAGCAACCGCCAAGGAAAACCAGCCTATTGGTCGGAATTGAATCCGAAGGCCCCCAGAGTGCCCATTAACCTATATGGGCCAGGCCCCGGATCCGGAACATTTGATTTTTTTACGCGTCGAATTTTGGGGCAGGCCGGAAAAGGCCGTGGAGATTATTCGGCCAACGAGATCGACGCGATGACCGTGACCGGCATTGCAGGTGATCGACTTGCTTTGGGTTATTTTGGCTATACGTATTATTTGAATAACAGAAGTAGGGTAAAGGCCCTCGGGATCGAAGTGCCAACGGCTCAGGGAGGGGGATTTGCCCTGCCAAACGCCGATAATGTCGACAACGGGCGCTACCAATTACTGTCTCGAAACCAATATTTATATGTGCGTTTGCATGACGCATCAAAAGCACACATCAGTGAGTTTGTACGCTTTTTTTTATTGTATCTCTGTGGCCAGAATGTCACGATTACTTTTTTGCCTTTAAAACATGAAATGTATCGCGACCAACTCCAGCGCTGGAAAGAGAGTGAACTGAAACATCCATGAAAAAAAGAGAACGCGTGGCTGCCTGGTTGATGGGGGCTTTAAGTTGGGCAAGCTTGGGCGTCACACTGATATTCTTGTGGCTATTCACCCATCTTTCTCTTCCATTTTTTGCCCGGTTAGACTGGGGTGCGTTTTTTACCTCCACTCAGTGGACCCCACTCTATGAGGTCAAACAATTCGGGATCTTGCCCTTGCTTACCGGCACCCTGATGTGCTGTTTTATTGCATTGATTGTGGCCCTTCCTGTAGGCCTTACCACTGCAGTATTTTTAAATGAATATGCACAATCCTGGCTAAAAGAACTGGCTCTGGGTGCCTTGCACGTGTTATCGGTTACCCCCTCTGTGGTTTATGGATTCCTGGCCTTACAATGGCTCACCCCCCTACTCCAACAGTATATTCCGAGTCTGCAAACCTATAATGCTCTGGTGCCAGGTATTCTGATGGGAATCATGATTTTGCCCATCATCATCTCGATTACCCGTGAGGCCATGCAATCCATGCCGAATAGCTTGCGGGATGAGGCAGAGGCCATGGGTGCCTCTCGTTGGCAAATCATACTGATGTTGTTGTTGCCCTATTCCCGTAGGGGTATTGCGGCAGCTTCTATGCTGGCTCTGTCGCGTGCTCTGGGCGAAACGATGATTGTTTCGATTGCGGCGGGGCAACATGCTGGCCTCACGCTGAATCCATTAGAGGCTACCCAAACGGCGAGCAGCTATATCCTTCAGCTCAGTTTAGGTGATGTCGGACAAGATTCAACCGAATATGCATCCCTTTTCGCTGTTGCGCTGAGCTTGTTTGTCTTCACCTACCTGCTCAATCTGGCCGGACATCGAATGGGCCGATCCCTTAACCATCTTTCCTATCTAGCAAAAGAACATGCGCCCATTTAGTTTATTCGAATTCTTTGAACGGATGGAGCGGTGGGTGGCGCAGCTCGGACGTGGCGGCTTGGCCTTGCTGGTCAGACTCATGACCATCACCATCATTTTGTTGGCTCTGGCTTGGTTGGGTTATCTTTTTTGGATCGGCCAGGCACGCCTGAACACAGAATTTCTTTTTGGCTTCAATTCTGTAGTAGCCAGGAAAGCCGGGGTGTATCCGGCACTTATGGGAAGCCTTTGGCTGCTTCTTATGGTGTTTTTGTTGTCATTTCCTCCCGGATTAGCCATAGCGGTTCACCTCGAGCGGGGCCGCACGAACCGCCGTATAAAACACTTGATTTCACTAAACCTATCCAATCTGGCAGGGATACCATCGGTAGTCTATGGCTTGGCCGGCCTGGAAATTTTTGCGCGACAATTGAACCTGGGAGTATGTTTGATGAGCGCTGCCCTCACGCTGGCGCTTATGGCCCTGCCCACGGTGATCATCACCTGCAGGGAAGCCATTCGCCGTGTACCTGCTGAACTAGAGGATGGCGCAGTTGCATTGGGTGCGACGCCGCTTCAAGCTTTGTGGTTTCAAACCCTACCCACGGCCCTGCCTGGTATTTTATCTGGCGTTATGCTGTCGATCAGTCGGGTTGTTGGCGAAGCCGCTCCCCTACTTGTATTGGGTGCTGTGGCATTTGTGCCTTATGCACCAAATTCTGTGTGGGACTACTTCACCTTACTTCCGGTTCAGATTTTCTATTGGTCGAATCAATCACAGCCCGATTTTGCACCCAATGCCGCAGCGGCAGTGGTGATTTTACTCGGAATAACCCTTATTTTTCATCTTTTTGCCCTATGGATCCGCAACCGCTGGAAAGAACGAATCCACCTTTAGGTGAAAAAATGAGCGTTTCGGAGGTCAATGCCTGGTACGGAGCCCAACAAGTGCTGTTTGACTTGTCTATGGGAATCAGGACTTGCGCCGTTACGGCCATCATTGGTCCATCGGGCTGTGGTAAAACGACCCTTTTGCGTCTCATGAACCGGCTGAATGACCGGGTGCCCGGCGCGCGCATGACAGGGCTCATACGGATGGATGGACGGGACATCAATGGCCCCGATGTACATGTCGCAGAACTACGCAAGCGCGTGGGCATGGTGTTTCAAAAACCGAACCCATTTCCAGGATCAATCTTTGATAATGTTACTTTCGGATTGAAAATCAGGGGAATGGTCATGCGCTCGTTTTTGAATGAACGGGTCGAGCGCACCTTAAGGCAAGTGCATCTTTGGGATGAAGTGAAAGACAAATTGAAGTCATCTGCGCTCAATTTATCAGGCGGACAACAACAACGTTTGTGCTTGGCCAGAGCATTGGCCGTGGAGCCTACAGTTCTGTTGATGGATGAACCCGCTTCGAGCCTCGACCCCATCAATACAGCCCGAATCGAGGAGCTCATCCTGCAACTCAGAGCCCAGCATACCATTGTTATTGTAACACACAATATGCAACAAGCGGGGCGCACGAGCGATGTAACCGCTTTTCTTCACAAAGGAAGGCTGATAGAACTTGCCGATACAGCTACTTTTTTCACCAACCCTAAAAGTCCGAGTACACAGGACTACATCACAGGACGCTTCCGCTTATAATCCTCAGAAAATCGAATTCACTTGGTTTCCTTGTGGCGGTACACGGCCTTCCCATGGAGTACAGAGAGGATATCCGTCACGGTTGTATTTTGGTGCAAGGACTGTAAAAATCGTCTGTCGGAATCGAAAACATATGCCGAGGGAATATACATTTCACCAAAAAACCCATAAAAACGTGCATGCTCGTCGCGACAAAAGTGAATCGATGGATGCGCTGCCAAACCTGTTTCCCGTACATACGCCTTGGCCTCTTCGACGGGTGCACGTGACACAAACACCCAATTAATGGCGTTAATCTCTTCGTGTGTGGTCGCCAGTTCTTTCCCCAACTGCCGACAATGGCCGCAGTCGGGCCCATAATAAACGACCACAACAGGTCCTTTATGGAGCACATCGGGGGTGCACTGGCCATCCCCTTGGAGTGTTGGAAAAACAAATTCGGGTAGGCGCAATAACTTTCCTTGGTCATCGAATACAGGTCTGTTTTGCTGCCAATAAGCATACAATTGAACCAGAAGGAATACCAATGCCATAAACAAAGCAGTGGGCAGTGCATAGGCGCGTAGTTGAGATGGGGTCATGGATCGATGCAGACGCTTCGGGCTCAAAATCTCAAATTTATGCGGATATCACTTACGTCTGCCATACGACTGTTGATTTATGTCCCTGCGATTTTTGCATCATGCTTTTATGGCTATTGTTCGTTTTGTCATCCTGCGTGTGTCAGGGTCAGCCGGCCGTGGTGGGGAGCGCTGGGCTATGGTCGGGAGGCCTAACCATACCGTGGTCGGGTGCCCAGGCTGCACGCGACTTTCCGCAAGGGACCCGCGCGTCGACTGGGTACAGTTTGGGTTTGACCATCGGAAAAACGGCGCCTGGATTGACTACTGATTTCATGAGCTTTGGCGTTCACCGGCGATTTAAGGTTTTTCATGCCGCCTTGTTCGGGAGTGCTGTGGGTGACAGGCTCTACTCTGAATATGGTTTAGGAATTAGGGGAGGCTTATCGACGCCGCAATGGGCGCTGGGACTGGGGTTGAATGGACACGGGCGGCAGATTGAACGAAGGTTCCGAATATGGCCCAGTATATGTGCCGGACTCAGTCTGTTTTTGACGCCAAACACTAGTTTGCACATACGGTCCTCCTTCCTGGCCAAACAAAGCCCCGACGACCCTCTTATTGCAGACGGCTTTTCTTCAGCCTGGCTCATCAAGCATAAAATGGGACGAACTCAGATCATGGGGTTCATGCAACAATGGGAGACCAAGGGTTGGGACACAGGAATCGCATGTTTGTTTGGTTTAAGCCCAGAATGGGAAGCAACTGCCTGCGGGTCCGCGGTGGGAAGGCGATTCAGCATAAGCTTGCAAGGTCTGCTAAAAAGTTGGCGAATTTCAGCATCTGGCATGATATCACCTTTACCCCTTCCAGGCACACTCATAGACCTGCAATACGCCTCCGGAATTCGATCTCCCTAACCCGCCATGCCCAACACTCTATGCATCCCTCGTTGGCTTGTTCCATTCATGCTGTTTCATGGACTCTCATGGACAATTGCTCTGGCCCAAGTCCCGGTAAGCGGAACCCGCCCCCAATCCGGATCCCCCGAAAGGCCATCTGCGCCCCTGGGCGACGACGCCCTTTCAAATGAGGAGGCCCTTGATTTGCCCGACAATCCTGATTGGATACCCGTTGAACAGCGCGACGAACGAATGATGCAGATGGATGATCAGTTTTCGAACCCAAAGTCTATGAACCTGTGCCGTGCCTCATGGGATGAATTGGTGGGATCGGGCCTGTTATCCGCCCTGCAAGCCAGCGCTTGGGTTGCATTTCGTCAGATTTATGGTTGTCCGATGGCTTGGTATGAGCTACAGGCCGTTGATGGCTTCGACACCCTGTTGATCCGATCCCTCCGCCATGGGGCAACACTCGAATCGAACATCAGCTTCCATTCATTGGACTACAGCCTGCAACATGGGCGCGCAAGCCTTATGCTGCGCAGTAGTCGGAGTTTATCTGAATCACGCGGCTACGAGGCTGGTAGTGGAAATAATCCTGGACTCAGTGCCTATAGGGGTGGGCCACAAGCACATTTATGGCAGTTGCGGCATACAGGCTACAGGCACCGCCTGGTGTTGAGCATCCCCAAGGCCCAAGGTGCATACAGTATGGGCAGATTAGGCGGTGGGGTGATGTTGAACGCCGATCGGGGCCGACCCCGAAGCACTGAATTGGTACTGGGCGACTACCACCTGCGGCTTGGAACTGGGCTTTCTTGGAATACGGGCATGGCGGGCTCATTGACTTCGGGGATCATGGGGATGCGCTGGATGGGCCAAGCGATTGGCGTGGCATCAGGTACCGCATCATCGGTGAATCTGAGGGGCATGGCCGTTCAACAGGAAATGATGATGGGTATCCGATTATTGGCTTGGTCGGCACACCAGCGACCCGATGCCCGATTAGACTTTGGTGCAGATAGCCAGCAGGTGTTGATCAGCAGCCTAAGCCCTGGAGGAATGGCACGCACGCAAACAGAATGGCAAAGCCGAAGCAGCAGTTCGTTTCAATCGGCTGGTATTAGCGTGATGCATGAATACAAAAATATTAAAATAATGATTTATAGCAGTTTATATAAATATAATTTAGGATTCACTACAAAAAACCTGCCCTGGCCATCAGCGACCGCGCCACCACAGCGAAACACTTTATCGGGACTCTCATACCAAACCTCTGGAAGGCGCTGGGAATGGAGCGGTGAATGGTCGCACAACAAGGCCAACGGAATATCGACGCTCCAGCAGCTTATTCTGACGCCGCATGCCCGTTGGCAAACAGCATGGATCGTACGGCACTTTGCCCATGGACACGCCCCGCCATACGCAGGCGCACTGGGCCGACAATCTTCAGCTGTTAATGAGCGGGGATTGAGCTGGATGATCCAGTGGTTGGGCAAGGGCCGAAGTCGAACGCTGTGTCTCGCCGATTCTTACCGACACCCCATGCCCCGTTTTGGTGCGCCCCTTCCGGCACATGGCATCCGAATGAATATTCAGACTGAGTGGTGGCCCAACAGAGAACACCTACTCTATGGCCGCTTGGATTTTAGACAGGAATGGGGCGGCGAGTATACTGGTATTGCGCTACCCAATTTATCCTATAACGAACAAAAATCCTGGGCATTGGGATGGAACCATCAGTCGAAATTACAACCCATCAGGGAGTGCCGAATCAGGATAGAGGGACGAACCAACACGACCAACCAAAGCACCTTTCCATCCCATTCTGTGGCTCTAACTGCCCGGATCCGGTGGGTGGTGGGGTCCTGGCGTTGGAGCGTGCAACAGGCTTGGGTGAACACACAGGAGGGTACAGGACCATTCTATTTCTTTGAACCCGCACCTCGATTTGCATCAGGCATGATGTCGGTGTCTGGCAAAGCGCTCCGGCAAGTAATTATGGCTGAGTACAAAATATCCCGAGACTTACGTGCATGGATACGCATTGATCGCACACGCTACAGCGATCGGGAACATGCGGGCAGTGGCCTGGACATGACATCAGGACCGAACAGAGCGGGCTGTACCCTGCAGCTCTTGTACAATCTCTCAGGTCCGCGAAGTTTTACTCATGAAAAAATCGCTCATTGGCATGAAAATCCGCTACCGGAACCGATTCATTCCGCTCCAACAGATCCGAAATAATTCCATCCTTCAATCCGAGTCCGGATACCGTAATTTTGTTCACCCCAGAGGACTTCATTATCTGAGAATAGAGCGTGCAAGCAGGCAAAATAATATCAGCGCGGTCAGCGTTGAGGCCCCACATCTCCATTCTCTGCTTCAGGCTTAATGAAGCCAAAATATCCTGCAATGAGTCAAGCTGTTTGCGGGTGGCATACTTCCCTTTCTTTAACTCAAGCAAATCGAATACCTTATTGATATTTCCTCCGGTTCCCAAGACGTACTTCGGGTTATGGATTCGTATTTGGGTACGAAGCCATTGCCTTAGGTCTTGCATGACCTTATCGGCCGTGCGTTCGCCTTGCAGCAAGCGCACAGCACCTACCTCAAATGACTGGCTTAGCCGCACACTATTGCCATGAAGCAAACTGATTTCTGTTGAACCACCACCTACATCCACCAACAGCACATTCTTTTCGGATGCAAGGAGGGCGAAATGCGCCGAATAGATCAATCGCGCTTCTTCAGACCCACTAATCACCTCGAGCTTGATCCCCGTTTTCCTTTCGATGGCTGAGCATATGGCATGCGCATTTTTGGCTTCTCTTAAGGCTGAGGTAGCACATGCCCTATAATCCTGAACCCCAAACAAGCGCATCAGATCACTGAACACGATGAATATTTCCAGGATTCGATCGGCTTTGGCAGACTCCACCAAGCCTGTTTTAAACACATCTTCCCCCAGCCTCAGTGGAATTCGAACAAATTCAAGCACTTTTACATCGGTATGTGCCTGTTTTTGGGGGAAAAATCGGCAGATATATAAGCGTGCCGCATTGGAACCAATATCGATGGCGGCTACAATCATCCTCTGTACATTTCGCTTCTTAGCATCTCAAACATATCAAATTGGGCGCGAATCTGAGGTCGCAGTTCGGGTTTAGGCTCAAGAGCGTTTAATCGCCTGCTCTTGACATTATCGCTCCATTGGATCAAGAGCATTTTTTTTAGTCTTTGCTTGTGCTGGGGTTGAATAATGGGAAAAGCCACTTCAATTCTCCGGCTTAAATTTCGGTTCATCCAATCAGCAGACGCCAAATAGATTTTATCGCGTCCACCATGTCCGAACCAAAAGACCCGTGAATGCTCGAGGAAACGATCTACTATGCTGATGACCTCAATGCGTTCACTCATGCCCGGCACACCCGGTATGAGGCTGCACATGCCCCGAATAATGAGTCGGATTTCGACGCCGCTTCGACTGGCCTCATAGAGCAGGCGGATCATGCGCTCATCGGTCAAACTGTTCATTTTGAGCATGATAAATCCCACTTTACCGGACCTTGCCCGCCGCATCTCATCGAAAATTAAGGCTTCTAACTCCATTCGCAGGTGAATGGGCGCCACGAGCAATCGGCGAAAAATGAACGACCCAGTCGGATTCTCGATGAATTTGAACAACCTCAATACTTCCGCGGTCATACTTTGATTGGCTGTGAGCAAGCCATCATCGGTATAAAGCCGCGCAGTTTGTCGGTTGTAGTTGCCCGTGGACATGTGCGCATAGCGTCGAACACGTCCATGCTCAACGCGGGTAACCAGACATACCTTGGCGTGAATTTTTAAACCCAGCTCACCTAAAATCACACGGGCACCAGCATCTTTGAGTCGCTCTGCCCAATATAGATTATTTTCCTCATCGAAACGAGCCTGAATCTCTACAACAGCCGTGACTTTCTTTCCATTCATGGCTGCGGTGATGAGGGAGTTCACCACACTGGATATGCGCGCCACCCGATATAAAGTGATTCTGATGCTGCGTACGTGTGGATCGATCGCCGCTTCCCGAAGAAATCGAAGCACGTAATCATAACTATGGTAGGGATGATGAAGCAATTGGTCACCCCCACGAATCACATCGAACAACAAACCCTCCCCATCGAGCGAGGGACAAGGCACAAGCTGGGGAGTGGGGTAACGCAAATCGGGACGACTGAGTTCAGGGAAATCTGAGAACTGGCTAAAATTATGATATGGCCCTCCGGGAATAAGATTGGACTTACCAACTGACAGATGCCTGACCAAAAATTGGAGCATATCTAAGGGCATGGATGAATCATAGATAAACCGAACGGGGTCGCCCCGCTTGCGGTTTTTCAGCGATCGACTCATGCGTTCGGCCAAATCACCCCCTTCTTCCCCTTCTACATCCAATTCCTGATCGCGTGTTAATTTGATGGTATAAGCGCCCGTTACCCTCAAGCCCAAAGATGAAAACAACAGGGGCAATCCAACACGAACCAAATCATCCAAGAAAAAAATATGGTGGGCCGTTGAACCATCGTCGAAGCTGACTTCCCAGAAACGGGGCAACACTCGGGTGGGCAATTCGATCAACGCATATTCGGGGCTTGCATTCGAATGATGCACAGACTTCATGCGTATGGCGAGATACAGAAACGCATCCTTCAAAGGCACAGAGCGACGTGCCCGACTGATCATCAAAGGCGTAAGAAACGGGAGGACTTTGAGGGAAAACAGCTCCGACAATTTGGGAAGCCAAGTCGCAGGAATCTGCTCGGGATGATGCAAAAAAACCTGTTCTGCAGCCAAGGCAGGCCTTAATTCTTTGTAAAAAACCTGTTCGAGGCGCGATTGCAATCGGATCACGGACTCTTGTATGCGTTCCAGGACCTCCTCAGGGTTAAACAAAATCCCTTTACGCTCACGTGGTTTAAGTTCCATCAACCGCTGTTGCGCCGCCACACGAACCCGAAAAAACTCATCCAGATTGGACGAACAAATAGCAAGAAATTTAATGCGTTCCAGCAGTGGAACTTCCGGATTTTCGGCTTCCTGCAACACACGCTCGTTGAAGTCAAGCCAACTGATTTCTCGGTTCAGGATTAAATCTCTACCTGTGAATGAGGCTTCGAAGTTAAAAATACCTTCTGGATTACCGCTCAAGCTCATTAGAGAATAGTGGTATCACTTTTGGGCGAGTCGAACCAGACCAGCCGTCCTTTGCTGCCCTTAAGTTCATCCCAATTTGAAACATCAAACGCCAATACCAGTAGGCCACACGTAGGCATATGATCCCATTGAACATCAGCCGACAGACGATTCGCGATTTGGGTAAGGGCCGGGTTGTGGCCGCAATAAAGACAAGAATGTAAATGATTGGGGGCGGAAGAAATGATCCGCATCCAAGTCGATTCATCCGCATGGTATAATTCATCAACCCATTCCACCTGATCATCACCCTGATTGAATGGCTCCAACAGTCGCTGTAGGGTCTGACGGGTGCGCAGGGATGGACTGCCCACAAAATGCTGTGGACTCATACCCCGTCCCATCATGCGATAACCCAAACGTACCGCGTCCTGTTTGCCAGTCGGTGTGAGCATGCGCTCGAAATCTGACCCATCACTGAGCCCAAATTCGGCTTTGGCGTGTCGTAGCAAGTAAAGTGATTTCACTTGGAGTAAGATACCAAACGTTTGTAAAAAAAGCGTTATAAATCCAAAAAACTAAATAATGCGCTAATTTCGCACAAAAAAGCACAATCTACCTATCTTGCTGACTTCCCCTATGAAATTTCTTCTGACTTTGGTCTTCGCCTTTGTGTCATGTGTTCATACGCGCGCGCAATCGAATCGCTTGTACCTGGCACATTATAATGTTGAAAATCTCTTTGACACCATCGACCAAGCAGAAACAGAGGATAGCGATTTCACGCCAGGCGGTAAGTTGAATTGGAATAGCCAGAGGTTAACCAATAAGCTGAAAAAACTCGCCCAGGTCATAGGCGATATGAATTTAGGGAGGGGCCCCGATCTGTTGGGTCTTTGTGAGGTCGAAAACCGTCGCGTGCTTGAAGCACTCGTGAATCATATGCAACACTCAAAACGACGGTACTCCATTGTTCATGAGGAAAGTCCCGATCCCAGGGGCATTGATGTGGCCCTGATGTATGACCCAAAAAAACTTACAGTGTTGTCCTACCAAGTCGTGGCCATCCAAAGAACCGAACAACCGGATTGGCGCACACGGGATGTGTTATGTGTTAGCCTTCGTACCCTAAAAAAACAGCGAATCCATGTGCTGGTCAACCATTGGCCTTCTAGGCGGGGTGGACAAGAGCAAACAGACCCGTTGAGGGCCTCGGCTGCTCAGGTGGTCCGCCGGTTGGTCGACAGCCTTCATCGGGCGGACCCGGCAGGTGTTGTGGTGGTGATGGGTGACTTCAACGACAGGCCTCGCGATGCCGCTCCTGCACAAATACTGCAATCGACCGCCACCTGTCATGGGGGCGCCGCGACCGGTCTCGAACAAATGATGAACCCATCGGTACTCTACAACCCATTCGCCATGATAGACCAAGGCAAAACAGGCTCCTACCGCTATAAAGACGAATGGCAATTCATAGACCACATCAGCGTATCGCCCCGTGCGTGCCATCCGGCGAGCCGAATCCGGTATGTTGAAGGATCTGCAGCCTCCATTGTGTTTCCATATATGCTGGAAACCGAAGGAAAGTATGCCGGCAACCCAATGCGTACTTATGGGGGTGAAAAATACTTAGGGGGATACTCCGATCACATTCCAGTAAAGATTGAATTAAATATAGTCAAATAGCTATAAATTAAGCTTTTATGAATTGGTATGAGTCGTGGTTCGACTCCCCCTGGTATCCTATTCTCTATGCCAGTCGCGATGAAGAGGAAGCCACTGCATTCGTCGAGAAAATGATGCAAAGCCTGGACTTGCCAGCAGGCTCAACCATTCTTGACCTGGCCTGTGGTCGCGGCCGACACGCCCGACGCATGGCTTCAATGGGCATGCAGGTGACGGGGGTTGATCTATCAGAAAAGAGCCTGGCCGATGCCAGAAGCCAACCGCTACCCCAATTGAATTATCTCCGACACGATATGCGCCAGCCGCTGAATGGCCGAAAATTCGATGCTGTTTTTAACCTTTTCACCAGCTTTGGCTACTTTGATGATCCGGAAGACGACATGAAAGTGCTGCGCGCCGCCCAATTATCGTTGCAACAAGGTGGCTATTTCGTGATCGATTATCTGAACCCCGATATCATTCTGCCATTATTGCCCACCAGCGAGGATGTGGAACGTTCCGGGGTGCAGTTCCACCTCAAACGCTACCACCAGCCCCCTTGGATCATGAAAGATATTGTGGTTAATTTCCAAAGCCACACCCATCACTTCCAGGAAAAAGTTCGTTGCTATAAGGCCGATGAATTAGCCGGGCTCCTCAAATCATGCGGATTCAAGATCATCACCCAATGGGGCGACTACCACCTAAACCCACCCCATGCTCAATCGCCCCGGACCATTTTCATCTGCCAAAAACCCGCATCATCCAACCAACAATTGCAGTCTGATTGATTTGGATCCACAAAAAAAGATTATCATGAATATATGCCACGCTAAATGAGCATAACATCGCTGCTTGAAGCGGATCGAACGCTCTTCTTTATCATCAATCAGTTTTTTATAGGACCAACTGCCGACGGAATACTCATACCCATTCGAAATCCGTGGCTATGGACCCCCCTTTATGTCATATTGGGCAGCTGGTTGCACCGACATATAGGAAAAAGGGGCTTAATAACACTGTTGTTCATCGGCTTTGTGGTGGCCGTGGCCGACCAGCTGAGCAGTCACCTGATCAAGCCCTGGATCGAACGTCCTCGTCCATGTCAGGAATTATTTGGCCATGTTAGGCTCCTCGTGCCCTGCGGGTCTGGATTCAGTTTCACCTCATCGCATGCCGCCAATCATTTTGCTTTTGCCGTTCTCGTGGGCAAGCTAATGCGGGCGCACTGGCCATTTATAAGCCGCCTGCTTTGGATATGGGCTGCACTCATCTGCTATGCTCAGGTATATGTGGGCGTACATTACCCCCTCGACGTACTGTTTGGGGCCATATTAGGCAGCCTCATCGCCCGTTTGGCCTATGCACTCACAGCCCACCACTTCAACCCAGTAGTGTCATGAACCTCGTCTCACTTTTGCTCCTGATGGCTTCACCCCTTGCAGGTGGTCTGATCGTTTACCAGCTCCATGGTCGCTACAATGGCTTCTTTAAATCACTACTCACTTTTTGTGGCGGTTTTCTTTTTGCCACTGCGGTGCTGCACCTACTTCCTGAAGTATTTTCCACGCGCCACCGCTACGAAGGGCTACTCGTGATGGTTGGTTTCTTTCTCCAGCTTTTGCTTGAAAAAATGTCGCAAGGGGTAGAACACGGGCACCTGCACCTCGACCAACCCCATGGACATGATCATGGAAGTCACCACCACCTCACCCATCCCCACACCTCCTGGGGCCTGTTAATTGGGCTTTCCATTCATTCGTTATTAGAAGGGATGCCCCTCAATGGCATGTTTAGTCTCCATGAGCCGGTGTGGAAAAACCCCCTCCTTCTGGGCGTTATCCTCCATAAATTTCCATCCGCTTTTGCCCTGTCGACCGTACTGATTCAATCCAACTATGCGCGCAGCAAACAGTGGCTCATGCTGATGGCCTTTGTTTTAATGACACCGGCAGGGGCACTATTGGGCAAGACAATTTTGGAGCATGGGGGAGGCGGGATGGATGAGTTCTTCCACACCATGTTGGCACTCGCTACCGGCTCATTTCTCCAAATTTCAACCACCATCCTTTTCGAAAGCAGTACACACCACAAGTTTAGTCTTCAACCCATTCTTCTGGCTTTCATAGGCGCTTTACTCGCCTACCTCATGTAGCACCTACGTTTCACTATGGCTTTTTTGCCGTGGATGACTTTACCATGTCGAAGAAGAATTTGAGTTGTTCGCGCGGCATCATATTGGCAAAAAGGTTAAACTGCCCCGCCATCAGGCGTTCGCCCCCATCGATGGTAACACAATGTCCGTTGATATAGCCACTCATGTCTGACATCAAAAACACTGCGAGGTGGGCCAATTCTTCATGTTGGCCATAGCGGCCGGCGGGTATGCGTTTGAGGTACTGTTCCTCGATGGACCGATCGGGAAGCAACCTCGACCATGCCCCTTCTGTGGGAAATGGCCCAGGAGCAATGGAATTGAGTCGGATGCCATAAGGTGCCCATTCAACAGCGAGGGAATTGGTGAGGGCATAAACACCGGCCTTGGCACAGGCAGACGGTAGCACGAAAGCGGATCCTGTTTCCGTGTAGGTCGTCACAATATTCAGAATGCTCGTGCCTTTACGTCCGGCTGCCATTTGGAGCCTACCAAATTCGCGGGTACAATGGAATGTTCCTTTTAATACAATATCTACCACTGAAGAGAAAGCATTCGGACTCAAATCTTCGGCGAGCGACAAAAAATTGCCTGCTGCATTGTTCACCAATCCGGTTAAGCCCCCCAGTTCCAGGTCGAATTCCTGCATCATGGCCGAAACCGCGTCGAAATCACGCACATCGCACGACCTGTATATCGTGCCAGGGCCTATTTGTTCGGCCGCTGCCTTTAACCGTTCCTCCTTCCGCCCGCAAATGGCTACCCGAGCACCGTGTGCATAAAATGATTGGGCCATGGCCAAACCGAGCCCACTCCCCCCACCCGTAACCAGAATGCACTGGTTTTTTAAAGTATCTGGTGTAAACATCTTTTTTTTGTTTCCTGCAAGATACAGGAAATGTATTTTTGCAACATCAATTCTATTCTATGAAACTGATTCTGAGTATCGTGTCTGTGGTTGCCTGTCTCGGCTTCTTCTCCTATCTATTCTTCCTTGGTGCTACCCTCCCCGATGCCATTCAAGCCCGCGACATGCTGATTTTGTGTGGACTGCTCGCAGTGGTGAGTTACTTCATTACCCGTGGTGCATTTGAGGATGTTGACCGCGAGCGTGGCAAGATCTGATGAATCCTGCACCGGAAACGCAGCTCCGCAATCATGGGTTGCGGGTAACGGCCGTTAGGCTTGGAGTCCTAAACGCGCTGAACCACCGAGGTCATGCCGTTTCCCAACCTGAGTTGGAAGTTGACCTGGGCAACACCTGCGACCGGGTTACCCTCTACAGAACGCTCAACACACTTTGCGAACACGGATTGCTTCATCGGATTGTAGACGACAAAGGCACTTCACGTTATGCCCCATGCCACGACGATTGCGGGGCTACCGATCGGCATTTCCACACCCACCTCCATTTCTATTGCCAAAGCTGCAACGAGACCCGTTGCCTCAACGAAACAGAAATCGCCATTCCCGCACTCGCAGAAGGCCTTGAAATTCATCACATTCAATTTTCAGCCTCTGGCATTTGCGGTATCTGTAAGACTAAATCGTAAGCGCACAAACACCAGAAACAACCCAAAAACCAAACTTTGAACGCGCATCAATATCCGACCAGTGCCTTGTATCGGGCTGACTTCCACATCCCCCCATACCAATCGGGTGAGATGGCTTATTTCGCAGGGAATTCACTCGGGTTGATGCCACACACAGTTCGGGCGATGCTCGAGGTTGAACTGAACAGCTGGCAAGAACATGCGGTAGAAGGTCATTTTCGCGGACTCAACCCATGGATGCATTACCATCATTTTTGCACCGACGCGCTGGCCAGGATTACCGGAGCGCTAAAAGAAGAGGTGGTGTGCGCCAACAGCCTCACCACCAACCTCCACTTGATGATGGTGAGTTTTTTCCGCCCAAAGGATCAGCGGAACATCATTTTGATGGAAGCCGGCGCCTTTCCCTCTGATCAATATGCGGTTGAAACCCAACTTCGTTTCCATGGCCTTGACCCTGCCCAGAGCTTGGTAGAACTCAAACCCAAGGGTGAAGGACGTACCATAACCAACGGGCAAATTCGCGATGCCATCCAACAATACGGCCATCGAATCGCGCTCATATTGTTGCCCGGGGTGCAATACCAAACCGGGCAGGTATTCGACATGGCCGAAATAACCCGCTGGGGACATGAGGTGGGGGCTACGGTGGGATTCGATCTCGCCCATGCCGTGGGCAACATCAACCTACAACTACATAACTGGGGGCCCGATTTCGCTGTTTGGTGCTCCTATAAATACCTCAACAGTGGCCCGGGCGGCCCAGGCGGCTTGTTTGTGCACCAACGCCATGCCCAAAACCCCGAGCTTCCACGCTTCGCTGGGTGGTGGGGTCACGATGAAGCCTCGCGTTTCGAGATGGAATCAGGCTTCCGCCCCATGAAGGGTGCCGCCGGATGGCAGCTCAGCAACGCCCCTGTATTGGGCATGGCCGCCCATCGGGCGTCATTGGACATTTTCGATCGCGCGGGCACTGCGCATCTTCAGGAGAGGGCACAGGCCCTCAGTGGATACCTACGGCATCGTCTCGAGGACATCCAAAATCGGCGGGGAGCGCATGCCATTGAGCTCATCACCCCCAGCGAACCGGGCAGTTATGGTTGCCAACAGTCGTTTTCTGTGGGCCAGCGGGGAGAAGACCTGCTCCAATATCTCCATCAGAATGGTGCACTTCTCGATTTTCGGCGACCCGACATCCTGCGGATGGCGCCCGTGCCCCTCTACAACCAGCCCGAAGAAATCGACCTTTGTTGCGATCTGATTGACCATTGGCTAGGTCAAAATACAGGCCTATGAACGGTTTAAAACCCGTTTTCTCTGGGGTTTTTGTAGCATTAATCACCCTGACCCAACTGGGATTTGCCCAAAACGGGCAAGCCGTATTGAGTGGTTACCTGCGCGAGGCAGGAAGCCGCGAGTCGCTGCCAGGCGCTGCAGTTTATTTCCCATCCCTCAAGCAGGGCACCACGGCCAATGCCTTTGGGTTTTATTCCATCACCATTCCACCAGGCAGATATGCCGTTCAGTTTTCGTTTGTCGGCATGACGCCCAAGGTCGATACCTTAGATTTAAGTCGGTCTTTAGTGCATGATGTGGAATTAGCGCCAGGCAGCCAATTGACGGAAATAGAGATTGTGGGCGACGCCGCCGACCAATCGGGTGCCGCCACCCTCATGAGCCGCATGGAACTCAGTGGCCAGCAAATCGGTGCCGTGCCCACCCTCATGGGCGAAAAAGACCTACTTAAAACCGTACAACTCCTTCCGGGCGTACAATCCGGCAATGAAGGTCAGTCTGGCCTCTATGTTCGCGGGGGTGGGCCCGATCAAAATCTCATCTTGCTCGACGGGGCCACAGTCTACAACGCATCGCATTTATTCGGCTTCTTTTCGGTTTTCAATGGGGATGCCATCAAACAAGTGAGTCTCACAAAAGGGGGCTTTCCGGCCCGCTACGGCGGTCGCTTGTCGAGTGTGCTCGATGTGACCATGCGCGATGGCGACAAGAATCAATACCGTGGGGAATTCGGGTTGGGGGTCATCAGTTCCCGCTTTCTGGTGGAGGGTCCTATTGTCCGCAATAAAATATCTTTCGTGGCCGCTGGTCGGCGAACCTACGCCGATGCACTCCTGCTACCGGCCCAGTGGATCACGGGCGAAGACCCGGGGGTGGGCTATTATTTCTATGACCTGAGCGGGCGCGTTCACTATGAAATCAACCGCAAAAACCGCTTGTTTTTGAGCACCTACACCGGGAGGGATGCCTTCGCCAGCCGGCAGGAACGCGACGATGGCACAAGGAGGGCCAACATCAGTTGGGGTAATGTGTCGGGAACCCTTCGTTGGAACCATCTGGCATCGGAGCGTCTGTTTGTTAACACCACATTGATTTACACCGACTATGAATTCAATACCTTTTTAAGTGAACGCTTTGATGCCCGAAACATCACAGCCGGTTACTCCTCCGGCATCCGTGATTGGGGCCTGCGCAGCGATGCCGAGTATTTACCGTCGCCCCGTCGGACCGTGAGGGCCGGAATCTCCGTACTCAGACATCGCTTTATCCCCTCAGCTTATGTTTTGGTCGATGCACTGGTACCGGGCCTGGGCACCCAACGGGTCGTACGGTCCTATTCGGTCGAATCAGGCGGTTATTGGGAAGAAGAGCGCAGGATCGGAACCCGTTTAGAATCGAATTTAGGCCTGAGGTTGAGTCACTTTGCAGCCGACGGCCGAACCTACGGGCGGGCCGAACCCCGTGTGGCGCTCCGTTGGCTACTGGGGGTTGATGCGTCTATCAAGGCCTCTTGGGCCGTGATGAACCAATACCTTCACCTGCTGAGCAACACAGGAATTGGCCTTCCCACCGATCTGTGGGTGCCAGCGAATGCGGTTGTTGGCCCACAACGTTCCCGTCAATGGGCTGCGGGATACGAACAAATGATTCGTGAAGGCCGCTGGGTATTTTCCATAGAGGGCTTCTACAAACTTTCGCGGGATGTGATTGGGTACCGTCCGGGCGCCAGTTTTCTGCTCATCGACCCCGATGAACTCGATTCGGGCGAGCCCAGGAGCATCAATTGGGAGCGGCAGGTCACCCAAGGCCAACAAGAATCTTACGGGGCTGAGTTCTACCTACAAAAGAAAAAAGGGGTGATTAAGGGATGGCTGGGTTATACTTTGTCGCGAACCTGGTTGCAATTCGACGAGCTCAATTTAGGCGAGCGATTTCCTGCGCGCTACGACCGCCGCCACGACCTCAGCTTATTTGCGTATCACGAACGCCAGCGTGCGCGGGCACCGGAGTCGAGCAGAAGAATCAGCAGTGCCTTCGTTTTCGGAACGGGCAACACCGTTACCATACCTTCGGGCCTGTTTCAAGCCCCTTTTCCTGTAGCCCCGGGCAACCCCAACCCAACCCCTTGGTTTCCCGTTTATGCCACCGATTTTGGGCGCCTCAATCAGTACCGGCTGTCACCGTACCACCGCCTCGACCTGTCGATTCAATGGAGTAAAAAGAAAAAGTGGGGTACCCGCAGCTGGGAAATCAGCATCTACAACCTCTACAACCGGGCAAACCCCTGGTTCATTGATGCTGTTCAACGCCCTAATGGCACCGAATTGGTGCAGTATAGCCTCTTCGGGATTGTGCCCGCCCTCAATTACAATTTTCGTTTCCGATGAACCCGCGTAACGTGTACCTATGGCTGTTGGTGGCTGCGGTTGGTTTCGGTGGCTGCCGGGAGACCCTCATTGGTGTGCCTGATATCGATTTTCCACCAAGAATCGTGGTGGGTTGCTTTATAGACCCCAGCTACGACACCCTCACGGCCACATTAAGTCTGTCCATGCCCCTCTACCAAGCCGGTAATGAAGAGGATTTTAGGGGCATTTCCGATGGTATTATAGTGCTGGAAGGGGCCGGAAAACAGGATACTTTTCGCTTTGATCCGGTTCGCCGCCACTACCGATTGCCTTCAACGGCAGTTCCGATCCTTCCCGATTCCACCTACACCCTAAAAGTGTATCGAACCAGTTCCGACACGTTGCTGTTGGCCCAGGCGCGCTGCACCGTTCCCCCACAGCGAACCCCACAGATCGAAATATCCGCTGAGCGCGACAGCACTAACCCTACCCCTTTCTACCGTGAATTTGTGAACCTGGTGGTCGAATGGCCTGTTCAAGCAACACCCGAACGGTATTTCCGGATGCTCTACGGACTCAAACAACGTTCATCGACTGATTCGGCCATCAGTTGGATCAATGATGCACCCGGCAAACCCCAGGTGTTTACGGGTACCGACGCCACCGATGGTTGGATACGGGTAAGCGACCGATTCGTATTCTGGGGATGGGGCTCCGCAACGGTTGGGCGTACTTCGGCCATTGTATGCCTACAGGAAACCGACATTCATGCCTTCCGCTACCTGAACGCCCTCAATGCCCAAATCAACCAGCCCCCAGGTCCATTTCAGGAAGGGGTCTTATTGTACAGCAACATAGAAGGCGGATTGGGTTGTTTTGGCGCCTCAAATACCTATTTTATTGAAAGTCAAGACCTATAATGCAGCTTTCTTTCACCCTCCCTTTACGCAAAATACCTATTTTTACAGCCTATTGATTCGCCATGAACACATCGCTCCACAACTTTTCTGCCGGCCCCGGCATTTTACCCCAGTCGGTGATTGAGGCTTCTGCCCAGGACCTCATCAACTTCAGCGGCACCGGACTTTCAGTCATAGAAGTATCCCACCGAGGCAAAGCGTTCGTGGCTGTAATGGAGGAGGCCCGTGCCCGCGTGCGCCAATTGCTTCAGTTGGGCGACGATTACGAGGTTTTGTTCCTTCAGGGCGGTGCAAGCCTTCAATTTTGCATGGTTCCCTATAATTTATTGCCCGAACAAGGCATGGCCGCTTACCTCAATACAGGGGTTTGGGCCACCAAAGCCATACAAGATGCCCGGCTTTTAGGCCGGGTTGAAGTTGTGGGCACGTCTGAGGACCGTAATTTTTGTTACATCCCCCGTGAATATGCCATCCCATCCGATGCTGCTTACCTGCATATAACCTCCAACAACACCATTTTTGGGACAGAAATGCATGCATTTCCTGAAAGCCCGGTGCCCTTGGTGTGCGATATGTCGTCAGACATTTTTAGTCGTCCCGTCGATGCATCCCGCTTCGGTTTGATCTATGCCGGTGCACAGAAAAACATGGGGCCTGCCGGCACGACCCTCGTGGTGGTGAAGCGCGAGCTGATGGGGAAATCTGGGCGGAAGCTACCGGCTATGCTCGACTATGCGGTACACAGTAAGGGCGACAGCATGCACAATACACCGCCCGTATTCGCTGTATTGGTGTGTATGCATACCCTTCGATGGATTGAAGAAATGGGTGGCTTACCTGCTATGGAACAACGAAATCGGGCCAAGGCAGAAGTATTGTACTCAGAAATCGACAGAAATCCCCTGTTCCGTGGCACTGCCGATCGGCCCGATCGCTCCTTGATGAATGCGACTTTTGTGTTGGTTGATGAGCAACATAAGCTGACCTTTGATGCGATGCTGGCCGATGCCGGAATCAGCGGGTTAGAGGGACACCGGTCGGTGGGTGGCTACCGCGCCAGCATGTACAATGCCCTGCCACAAAGCAGCGTTCAAGTGTTGGTGGATGTCATGCAAGAATTGGAACGGAAAAACGGTTGATGGAATAGACTTATATAAACAAAGCCCTGGATGAAGATATTGGCCAACGACGGCATCGACCCTGCCGGAAAGGAACTGCTCGAACAAGCGGGATTCACGGTCGACACCACAAAAATCGCGCAAGAAGAATTGCTCGAGCAACTCAAGAACTATGACGGCATCGTTGTGCGGAGTGCTACCACCGTACGTGCGGCGTTGATGGATGCTTGCGGAGGCCGACTCAAGTTTATCGGCCGTGCGGGCGTGGGACTCGACAATATCGACGTGGAGGCTGCGAAAGCCCGTGGTATCATGGTGCTCAACACCCCAGCAGCCTCATCTTTATCGGTGGCCGAACTCGTTTTCTCGCATTTGTTCGGCCTGAGTCGATTTGTGCACCGTTCGAACAGAGAGTTGACCGATGGAACTGCAGCGCAATTCAACCGTCTCAAAAAAGAGTACGCCGGGGGCTGGGAGTTGTTCGGCAAAACACTGGGCATTATCGGTTTCGGGAGAATTGGACAAGAAGTTGGTCGTATCGCCAACGGAATCGGCATGAAGGTCATGGTTTTCGATGTGGTATTTGAATCCTCAGAATCTGTAGCACGCGAAACAGAACAAAAGTATGGTGTTGTTGTGACCTCCCTAAATGAAGTGCTGGCTCAGGCCGACTGCATCAGCCTGCATACACCCGGACTATCCAAACCGCTTATCGATGCAGACGCCATCAAAAAAATGAAAAAAGGGGCGGTGCTGATCAATTGTTCGAGAGGGGGGATTATCGATGAACAAGCACTGCTGGATGCGCTGGATTCTGGTCAACTACTCTCTGCTGGTTTGGATGTTTTTGCCAACGAACCCACACCCGATAGCCGGCTCTTAAATCATCCCCGTATTTCGGTGAGCCCGCACATCGGTGCATCCACTGCGGAAGCACAGGAGCGCGTGGGAATCGAAATGGCCCAGCGCATCATCGCAGCATTCACCCCATAAAATGCCTGAATTCCGGCCATTTCGTCCTTTTCTTCCCAAGCAAGAGGCGCTGCCCAAGCTGTTTAGAAAGGAGGGCGCGCAAACGAATGCCGTAATGCAGCAAGACGCAGGGATGAGCGCAGGGATGAGCGCAGGGATGAGCGCAGGGATGAGCGCAGGGATGAACGCAGGGATGAACGCAGGGATGGGCGCAGAAATCGGGATAGGTCGTCTGCTTCAGGCTTTGGTGCCCGGACTAACCGCAGCAGACAGGCGAATAGTGACCCTAAACGCCCGTCATATTTGGGATTCCTGGACTGCTGCAGGCATTTTCAACCGGCTTCCCAACCCGGGGTTTGTACTGTATCGGGTCAGGTACAGGGATCGGTGGCAACACGGCTGGATTGGACTCACCGATGCGCGTGACTTAATCCACAACCGCATCCGCAAGCACGAACACACCCGAGCAGATCGGGTGGCACAACTTTCCGAATTCACCGAACAGAGCGGACTTCAGACAACTCCCGTTTTTTTGAGTCACCCCCAGCAGTCGGTCATCAGCCGAATCATGTTCGAGACTCAGAAAAATTCACCCTTCCGCAACGGCAGACTTCCCGACGGACGCGAATTCAGTCTCTGGATGGTAGACAACCCTCATGATGTTTCACTGTTGGGTCATGCCGTAGCCGAAATTCCATGTTTGTATATCGCTGACGGCCACCACCGCGCTGCCGTTGCCGAGACGCAAGCCATGTCGAATAAGGAACAGCACTTCATACCAATGCTCAGCATTTTGGTACCCTCGAATGAACTGCACGTGTATCCATTCTACCGTCGGATCCTCAACGACGAGGGGCCCTTATCTGTTTGGTCGCTGATCGACCAGCTCCGTGACATCTATATCTTGCGGCCATGCCTCATCGAACAGATGTACTACCAATACTTGCCCCATGGCCAGTTTTTGCTGTGCACTGGCGAAGCCTGCTGGCAACTCATTAAAAGGGAGCAAAAGTCCGTACCCCCAGAGAAATCAAAAACAAATCCACCAGAAGCAGTATTGGATGTAGCCATACTACACACCGAGATTATTGGCCCTCTCGTGGGCATCACCGATCCCAGCAGAGACCCGCGAATCGAATACGGCCCAATGAGCATGCACATCAATGATTTCAAAACCATGTTGGTGGATCCCCGGACGGCCTTCGTATTCATTGCACGGGCGCCAACAGCCGAAGATATTTTTAAGGTGGCCGATTCAGGGGGCGTGATGCCACCAAAATCCACCAGTGTCGAACCCAAAATCATCGACGGACTTGTGGTGTGGGTTGACGTGCAATAAGCAGCCTACCCCAAACAAAAAACCCCGCTACATCTGAGTGTAGCGGGGTTCATAAACCAGGCTGGCAACGACCTACTCTTCCACATTTTACTGCAG
>Ga0214923_10002157_pt1 | contig 26674 bp, 23 predicted proteins | sample LL1510_MetaG_FD_177993 | JGI IMG/M metagenome (GOLD analysis project Ga0214923, IMG submission 177993) | Freshwater microbial communities from Lake Lanier, Atlanta, Georgia, United States - LL-1510 | ecosystem: Environmental > Aquatic > Freshwater > Lake | place: USA: Georgia | collected...
GTAGCACTTGCCATACCTGCGGCGCGCATTTGTCCCGCTAATGGACCCACCGAATATGAAAGTAATTCGATTCCAGCGAGTCGTCCACGGAATTCATCCGGGATCGTCTGGTTCCAGATGTTTCCCCGGAAGAGAGCGCTGACCATGTCAGCTGCCCCTGCCAATGCCAGGCAAATTAAAACTAGGGTCAACGATTTAGAAATCCCAGCTAGTGCAATTGCGGCACCCCAACCGGTCGCACCCCAAATAACCGCACGACCGTGATATCTATAAGTAGTGGTCCATTTACTAGTCAGGGTTACTGACACCGCACCGACAGTTCCGGCGGCATATAACATTCCGAGCGCCCAAGGTGCACCAAGTTGATCTGCCCAAAATGGAAAGAGTGCATTTGGCATCGCAAAAAACATGGCAGCTAGATCAATGAAGTAAGTTCCTAATAAATCTTGGCGGCTAAATGCATATTGCACACCTGCCCAAAGTGCAGCCAGAGATGGTTTTTCGGCATCTTTACTACTAGGCACCCTGCCCACTTTGGCTAGCAATAACAACGAGAGAAGGTAGGTTGCGATATCGAATGCGTAACCCACTGAAATTGAAAAAGTTGAAATTAGAATTCCGCCAATAGTGGGTCCGACGATGACGCCGAGTTGCCAACGAAGTGTCATCAAGGCACTTGCCGCCGGCAGATCGGCATGGCCCACTAATCGCGGCAAGATCGCATCAGCACTAGGGCGCTGCAAACCATCGACGGCAGCAAATAATCCGGTCACGAGATAGATCACCCAAAGTTTTGGCTCACCAATCAAAGAGTTAATCAACAAGATTGAGGTACATAGCAGGGCGCCAAATTCGGTAGCCCAGATCATCCTTTTGCGATCGATGTAATCGGCTAGAACCCCACCATAGAGACCAAAGAAAATCAGCGGAACAAGTTCGATAGCACCTAAAACACCAACTGCTAGATAAGAATTGGTGAGTTCCTTGATTTGAAAGGGGGCGGCCACATAAGTGACCATTGAGCCAAAGTAGGAGATAAAACCTGAGGCCCAGAGATAGCGGAAATCACGATATTTCTTGAGCGGTGAAAGATCCATCGCGAATTTAGACATTTGCGAAGTCTAACGACCAGATCTAATTAAAAGTTTGTTCCGGCCCCGGGAATTTTCCATTGATTACATCGCTAGCCCACTCACTGGTCGCGGCCAACATTTCGGCCCGTAAATTTCGATATGCCTTGGCCAACTTTGGAGCGTTTTTGCCCATGCCCATCAAATCGGTCCAGACTAAAACTTGGGCATCGCAATTTACGCCGGCACCAATTCCAATGGTGGGGATTTTTAAAGCTGCGGTAATTCGAACCGCTAATTCAGCAGGTACCAACTCAAGAACAATGGCAAAAGCACCCGCCGCTTCTAGTTCAAGAGCGGCTGCCAAAATTGCATCACCATCGTTGCGACCTTGCACTCGATATCCGCCTAGTTGATGAAGTGATTGCGGGGTAAGGCCTAGATGGCCCATCACTGGAATTCCGGTGGCGACCAATTTCTTCACCGTTTCCAAGTGCGCGCCTTCAAGTTTTACCGCCATAGCACCGGCTTCTTTGAAGAAGCGGGTTGCAGTTGCCAGTGCTAACTCAGGTGAACTTTCATAGGAACCAAAGGGCAAGTCAACAACGACCATCGCGCGCTTTGAGGCAGATACAACGGCGCGAGTTAACGGGATTAATTCATCGACCGTTACTGGAATGGTATTTTCAAAACCAAGGAAATTATTGCCAGCACTGTCGCCGACCAAGAGCACCGGAATGCCGGCTTCATCAAAGATCTCGGCAGTTAGCTGCTCATAAGAGGTGAGCATCGGCCATTTCTCGCCGCGCGCTTTAGCGTTAGCTAGATCGAGAATTGTGACGCGACGATGTTGGGCGCCGCCATATAGCGAGGTCGCTTGAGCCATATTTTCTTACCTTCCTCGAAGCCAAAATGGTCCCCGGGTACGAGTCGAACTTTACCCGAGTAGGCTTAAGTTATGAAGTTGCGGGTAGCGCTGGCTCAGATCAACCCAACCTTGGGCGATTTAGCAGGCAATGCCGATTTAATCGCGCGCTATGTGAGCGCCGCACAGGCCGAAGGCGCTTGCCTTATCGTTTTTCCCGAGATGGTTTTAACGGGTTATCCGGTAGAAGATCTGGCATTGCGACCATCATTTCGAAACGCTTCAATCGAGGCAATTTCAGAGCTAGCTAAGCGATTGAAGCAGGAAGGCAACGGCGAAATCACTGCCGTCATTGGCTATCTCGATCAAATCGCGGGCGCCCCAAATCTTCAGGGTCAACCAGTTGGTGCGCCACAGAACGCAGTTGCAATAATTCATAATGGCGAAATCAAGGCTCGATATGTAAAACAACATCTACCTAATTACGGTGTTTTTGATGAGTTTAGAAATTTCGTACCTGGCACCGAAACGCTTCTAGTTCGAGTTGGCGGCATCGATATTGGAATCGCAATCTGTGAAGACCTCTGGCAAGACGGTGGGTTAATCGATGTGCTAGCGGCGCGCACCCCGGGCTTAGTTGTGGTTCCAAATGGCAGCCCCTTCGAGCGCAATAAAGACGATCTGCGATTAGCGTTAGTTCAGAAGCGAGCTCACGAATTGAAGGCACCATTGGCATATGTAAATATGACCGGTGGCCAAGATGATTTAGTTTTCGATGGCGACACCATCGTTGTAGCAGCTGACGGTTCAGTAATTGCTCGAGCCCCCCAATTTGCCGACGATTTAATTGTGTTGGATATTTCCGCCGCCGCAAATACGGGCAAACCAGATCTAGTGATTTCGGAAAGTAGTAATTCACCAGTAACTGCAGTGGCTCCAATAATTACCCCACGCCTGGGCGATGAAGCCGAAATCTGGAACGCTCTGGTAAGCGGGCTGCGCGATTACATTTACAAGAATAAATTCCGAAGTGTGGCCCTTGGCCTATCTGGTGGAATCGATTCAGCGCTAGTCGCCGCAATCGCAGTAGATGCAATTGGCGCTAAATGCGTTAATGGCGTCGCTTTGCCAAGTAAATATTCCTCGGATCATTCAATCGCAGATGCACAAGCACTCGCAGAGACCACCGGTATCCATTTTCGCATTGTGCCGATTACGCCGATGGTCGATGCCTATTTAAATTCTTTGACTTTGAAAGGTTTAGCGGAAGAGAATTTGCAAGCACGCGTTCGCGGTACAACTTTGATGGGCATCTCAAATCAAGAGGGTCATCTGATTTTGGCGACTGGCAATAAATCTGAATTGGCAGTTGGCTACTCAACTTTGTATGGCGATGCTGTTGGCGGCTTTGCGCCGATCAAAGATATTTATAAGAGCGATGTTTGGGCGCTAGCTAAATGGCGAAATGACAAGGCGATTGCCGATGGCGAAGTGCCACCGATTCCGGAAAATTCAATTATCAAAGAACCTAGCGCTGAGTTGCGGCCAGATCAGAAAGATTCTGATTCGCTGCCCGACTATGAATTACTTGATCAAATTCTTTGGCGCTATGTCGATGAAGATCAGGGGATTGCCGAGATTATCGCCGCCGGTTTTGACGCAGCAACTGTTGCTCGAGTAATTGGGCTGGTGGATACCGCCGAATATAAGCGTCGCCAATATCCGCCAGGCACAAAGGTTTCTGGTCGCGCGTTTGGAAAAGATCGGCGCTTGCCGATTACTTCCCGCTGGCGCGAGGGCTTATAGCCCCACAAAGCTACCCAGTTTTTGTAACACAGCCGTAATGAGCAATTGGCAAGATGTAGCCATGTCTACTTCTCCAGAACGCAGCAAACAAGAGGAATTCGTCCTTCGCACTATCGAAGAACGAAACATTCGTTTCATTCGATTGTGGTTTACCGATGTACTTGGCTTCCTCAAATCAGTAGCAATTGCGCCAGCCGAATTAGTTAATGCCTTTGATGAAGGTATTGGATTCGATGGTTCTGCCATCGAAGGCTTTGCGCGGATAACTGAATCAGATATGTTGGCGCGACCAGATTCAGCTACCTTTTCAATATTGCCTTGGCGAACTGAGGCCCCAGGTGCGGCACGTATGTATTGCGACATCACAATGCCCGATGGCTCAGCTTCAATGACCGACCCCCGCAATGTGTTGCGGCGTACTTTGAAGAAAGCCGCCGACTTGGGATACACGTGCTACACCCACCCAGAAATTGAATTCTTCTTGTTTGAGAACCAACCAAAAGCTGGCGAAGCACCAGTGCCGGTTGATGCCGGTGGCTACTTCGATCACACTCCATCAGTGGTTGGCCATGATTTTCGTCGCCAAGCCATCACGATGTTGGAAGCGATGGGAATCAGTGTTGAGTTTTCGCATCATGAGGGCGCACCTGGACAACAGGAAATCGATCTGCGTTATGCCGATGCGTTAAGCACCGCTGACAACATCATGACTTTCCGCCATGTAATTAAAGAAGTTGCGTTAGAGCAAGGATTCCACGCTAGTTTTATGCCGAAGCCATTTACCGAACATCCGGGCAGCGGCATGCATACCCACGTCTCGTTATTTAACGGCGAAGAGAATGCTTTCTTTGATCCCAGTGCTGAATTAAATCTCTCCAAAGTCGGCCGCTCATTTATTGCGGGCTTATTGAAACATGCCCCAGAATTTACTTTGATTACTAATCAATGGGTGAATTCTTATAAACGTTTGCATGGTGGCGACGAAGCACCGGCCTTTGCCAACTGGGGGCCTAGTACCCGCGGTTCTTTAGTTCGGGTACCGATGTACAAGCCAAAGAAAGAGAACTCAACTCGCATCGAATTTCGTTCGCCAGATTCATCTTGTAATCCATATTTGGCTTATGCGGTAATGATTGCTGCTGGCTTAAAGGGTGTTGAAGAAGGTTATGAATTAGCGCCAACTGATTCAACCGATGTGCGGCCTCTCCCCAGCAATCTAAATGAAGCGATTATTGAGATGGAGAAATCAGAGTTGGTGCGCGAAACCCTTGGCGCTGATGTCTTTGAATTCGTACTGCGCAATAAGCGTGCTGAGTGGCAGGAATATAGCCGCCAAGTTACTGCTTTTGAACTAGATCGCTACCTGCCGGTTCTGTAATTTGCTGGGCAATGCGCATAAGGGCTACCCTTTGCGCATGTCACAGACCGCCTTTCAACAGGCACTCCTACTTAGCCGCCGTGGCGGGGACAAGTAACCGGTCCCCTCGCCGCGGGGTTTGTCGTACCGGTTAAACCAGTCCTCAAACCAAATAAAAGTAGGAGAAAAAATGAACTTTCCAAAGCAAAATCCCTCAGCGATGCCAGTGCATCGATATTCCTCATTTATCCCGGTTGATCTAACCGATCGCACCTGGCCAACCAAGCAGATTACAGTCGCCCCTAAGTGGTGTTCAGTTGATCTGCGCGATGGCAATCAAGCGCTAATCGATCCCATGGATACCCCACGAAAATTAGCGATGTTCAAATTGTTAGTCGCCATGGGTTACAAGGAAATTGAAGTCGGTTTTCCAAGTGCCAGCCAAACGGATTTTGATTTCGTGCGCAAGATAATTGAAGAAGGCTTAATTCCGGATGATGTCATAATTCAGGTATTAACCCAGGCACGCGAAACGCTAATTGATCGCACCTTTGAATCAATCAAGGGCGCCAAGCAAGCCATCGTGCACTTGTACAACTCAACTTCTACTCTGCAGCGCCGAGTAGTTTTTGGCCTAGATAAAGCTGGCATCAAAAAGATTGCTACCGATGCTGCACAATATTGCTTAGATAAAGTCGCCACAGTTCCAGGTACAAAAATCTCATTTGAATATAGCCCAGAGTCTTATACCGGCACTGAATTGGAATTTGCCGTTGAAGTTTGTAACGCCGTAAATGCCATCTGGAAACCAACGCCAGAGTGGAAGACGATTATGAATTTGCCAGCAACCGTTGAAATGGCAACGCCAAATGTTTATGCCGATTCAATTGAGTGGATGTGTCGCCATTTAGATAATCGCGAGAACGTGATTGTTTCGCTGCACCCACACAACGATCGAGGCACTGGTGTTGCTGCAGCAGAGCTGGGCTATATGGCTGGCGCTGATCGCATTGAGGGAACTCTCTTTGGTAATGGTGAGCGCACCGGCAATGTTTGCTTGGTAACACTTGGCTTGAACTTAGTCAGTCATGGAATTGATCCAATGATTGATTTCTCAAACCTTGATGAAACTCGTCGCACAGTTGAGTATGCCAATCAATTGCGCGTTCCTGAGCGTCATCCATACGGAGGCGACTTAGTTTTCACGGCCTTCTCTGGCTCGCACCAAGATGCAATTAAGAAGGGCTTTGAACATTTAGCAATCGATGCCAAATCCGCTGGCAAGGTGGTCAAAGATTTCACTTGGGCAGTTCCGTACTTGCCGATTGATCCACTTGATATCGGTCGCACCTATGAAGCTGTAATTCGCGTAAATTCTCAATCAGGTAAGGGTGGCGTCGCTTATTTGATGAAGAACGAACATCATCTTGATCTGCCACGGCGTCTGCAGATTGAGTTTTCCAAGGTGGTTCAGCAGAAGACTGATTCTGAAGGTGGCGAAGTAACGGGCAGCGCACTTTGGCAAGTTTTTGAAGATGAGTACTTACCAACTGCGAATGATGAAAAGAAGTGGGGCCGGTTCCGCCTAAAGGGGCTCTCGCAAACTTCAATTCTTGATGAAGATGTGCACCTATCAGTTTCGATTCTAGATCGCGGCCAATTAGTTGAGCTAAGTGGTAAGGGAAATGGCCCAATCGCTGCTTTCTGCAATATTTTGCAGAACTACGGCGTGGATGTGCGAGTCCTCGATTATTACGAGCATGCACTAAGTGCAGGTGGCGATGCATCAGCGGCTGCCTATCTAGAGTGCGCAATTGACGGCGAAGTTTTCTGGGGAGTTGGTATTGATCCAAATACCACCACCGCTTCGCTGAAAGCCGTAGTTTCGGCGATCAATCGCGCCATTCGTTAGCCGGGTCAATTACCTCTTTTCCCTACACTAGGCACGTGAGCCTCTATCGTGATGAAGCGCTTGTCCTGCGCACCCAGAAATTGGGTGAAGCGGATCGAATCATCACCATGCTTACTCGAGAACATGGTCGAGTTCGAGGTGTTGCAAAAGGTGTTCGTCGCACTATGTCTAAATTTGGTGCTCGCTTAGAGCCAGGTAGCCATGTCGATATTCAGTTGCACATCGGAAAAACTTTCGACACCGTAACCCAAGTTGAAGCCATCGCTAACTACGGCGAAGAACTCGCAAATGATTATCAGCGCTGGACAATTGCATCGGCAATTTTGGAAACTACCGAGCGATTCACGCCTCAAGAACGCGAGCCGGCGTTACAAGAATTCAACTTAGTGCTTGGTGCTTTAAAAGTGCTGGCCGAAAAACGATATGACTCATCCTTGATTCTCGACGCATTCTTATTGCGCTCTCTCGCCATCGGGGGATATGCGCCTTCTATGACCAACTGCTCACGCTGCGAAAAAGAAGGTCCACATCGTTACTTCTCCTTAGTTGGCGGCGGTTCAGTTTGTCTAGATTGCCGACCATCAGCATCAGCAACTCCAGCAGTTGAAACCCTAAAACTTATGGGTGATCTGCTCTCTGGTGATTGGGAGAGCGCGAGCGCCAGCGAACTGCGCAATCGTCGCGAAGCAAATGGCTTGATCACTGCTTACTTGCATTGGCACTTAGAACGTGGCTTGCGTAGCATGCCAATGGTGGAGCGCGTATGAGTAAGATTCAAATTCCCAATCATGTTGCAATCGTGATGGATGGCAATGGTCGCTGGGCCAAGAAGCGCGGATTACCTCGTACCGCCGGTCATGAGGCAGGCGAGGCAGCCTTATTTGATGTAGTTGAAGGCGCTATTGAATATGGCGTTAAAGAGATCAGTGCATACGCCTTTAGCACCGAGAATTGGCGCCGCTCACCTGAGGAAGTTAAATTCTTGATGGGTTTTAATCGCGATGTAATTCGTCGTCGTCGAGATCAGATGAATGAGATGGGAGTTCGGATTCGTTGGGTCGGCCGACCAAAGCGACTGTGGCAGAGCGTAATTAACGAACTTGAAATTGCGGAAGAGCTAACTGCTAAGAACAAAACGTTAACTTTAAATATGTGCGTTAACTATGGTGGTCGTTCTGAAATCGTTGATGCAGCTGCTGAACTTGCCCGCGATGTGAAACGGGGCAAGTTAAAAGCAGATGCAATTACCGAAAAAACTTTTGCTAAGTATTTAGATCAACCAAAGATGAGTGATGTCGATTTATTCTTACGATCTTCAGGTGAACAACGCACTAGCAATTTCTTGCCCTGGCAGTCGGTCTATGCCGAATTAGTTTTCTTAGATGTGTTATGGCCAGATGTAGATCGCAAAGTTTTATGGCGAGCGATCGAGGAGTACTCAACGAGAGATAGAAGATTCGGTAAAGCGTAGCGTTACCGAATTGAGAGCGTTAGCGGTAAAGCGTAGCGTTACCGAATTGAGAGCGTTAGCGGTAAAGCGTAGCGTTACCGAATTGAGAGCGTTAGCGGAAAGGCGTAGCCTTTCCGAATTGAGAGCGTTAGCGGAAAGGCGTAGATCAACATTTATTGCAGAGACCAAAGATCTCAGCTGTATGTCCCACCTCGCGAAAACCATGTTCTTTAGCCACAGTTAGCGCCCATTTTTCAATGGCACCGCCCTCAATCTCAACGGTATCGCCACATCCCTTGCAAACTAAATGGTGATGGTGCGTTTCACCGCAGAGGCGATAAATAGCTTCGCCATCGTCACGGCGTAGAACATCAACAATCTTGTCGTTTACCAGGCTTTGAAGGGAGCGGTAAACCGTCGTTAAACCAATGCTTTCGCCTTCGCGCTGCATCAAGCGATAAACCTCTTGTGCGCTTGCGAAACCGCCAGCGCGTTCCAAAGTACTTAGAACTCTCGGATTAGACCGACTCATTTAGCTAAAACCTATTCGCCAATATTTCCGACAATTAACCACATTGCGACAACACCAACCACAGTTGCCACCATGGTTAATTTAGAAGGATGGCGCGAGTGAGCTTCAGGAAGAATATGAGAAGTTGCCAGGTAAATAACAAAGCCGGCAAACAAAGCCAAGTAGATCGCTAACGTTGGATCACTAATCATTACGTAACTTCCGAGTGCTGCTCCGCCAATTCGCATTACCGCATCTAGTCCGAGCAACATGGTTGCGCGCTTAGTCCAGTGACCGCTTTTGATTAGAAGTGAAACGGTATTTAAGCCATCGCTAAATGCGTGCGACAAAATTGCGATGAACACTGCGAACCCCAGGTTATCACTGACTTTGAAAGCTAAGCCAAGTGCTACACCATCTAGAAAGACGTGACCACCCATGGCCATAGCGCCTAAAGTCCCCGCGATATTTACCGAATGATTATGATCGTGACCGTAATCGGATTCAGCTGGTTCGTGCGAACCAAAGATTTGCTCGGCAAAATGAAGAAGTAAGAAGCCGGTTACAAATGCCAATGAAACAATTGGCACATTTCCGAAAGTATTGGTGTTTAACTTAAAAACTTCGGGTAACAAATCAAAAGCAACTAGCCCAAGGAGTAGACCGGCAGATAGACCAAGGATTAAGTGCAGGCGATCGCGAGATTTAATCGCCAAATAACCACCTGCTGAAGTAGCGATGGCGGTGAGGGCGGCAAGTCCGATTGCGGTTTTCATAATGAAAACTTATCATAAATGAAAATGATTTTCATTTCCATAACTAACCCGTTACGCTCAAGCCATGATCGCGATCGCCAGATTTGAAGTTCCATTGGGCCAAGCTGCGCATTTTGAGGCGCAATTGCGGGTAGCACTGGAAGCACTTGCCGCAGCCCCGGGTTATTTAGATGGCGAAATCGGCCAGAATTTAGATGAACTTGGACTCTGGGCAATCGTGACTCGTTGGGAAAATGTCGGTTCTTATCGTCGAGCCCTTAGTTCAAATCGAGCGAAACTAGAAGCTATTCCAGTTTTAGCGTTAGCAATCGATGAACCGGGTGCATACGAACTGCCAGTTACCGAGTAAAATTTGGTCTACGTAATTCAACGAACGTTGCGTTGCGCCGACAGCCAGCCGGATGGGTAAAACCATATTCACCGGCTCTTATTTGACCGGATGAGGTTCCCCCAATGGCCGTAGATCGTTTAGAAAATATTGTTAGTTTGGCAAAGCGCCGCGGCTTCGTCTTTCCATCTTCGGAAATTTATGGTGGCTTGCGTGCATCTTGGGATTACGGCCCACTAGGAGTTGAACTAAAAAATAACATTAAGCGCCAATGGTGGAAATCAATGGTGATGGGTCGCGAAGATATCGTCGGTGTAGATTCTTGCGTGATCTTAGCCCGCGAAGTTTGGGAAGCATCTGGCCACGTTGCCACATTTAGCGATCCGCTTACTGAATGTACCGCTTGCCATAAGCGCTATCGAGCAGATCATTTAGAAGAAGCATACGAAGCAAAGCATAAGAAAGCGCCAGAATCTTTAGCTGATGTTAATTGCCCAGCATGTGGCAACAAAGGTCAGTTCACAACTCCTAAACAATTTAGTGGATTGTTAAAAACTTTCCTGGGGCCAGTTGAAGATGAAACCGGCTTGGCTTATTTGCGTCCAGAAACTGCGCAAGGAATTTTTATTAACTTCGATCAAGTTATGACTACCTCACGAAAGAAGCCACCATTTGGTATTGGCCAGATTGGTAAATCTTTCCGTAACGAAATTACGCCTGGAAACTTCATTTTCCGTACTCGTGAATTCGAGCAGATGGAGATGGAATTCTTCGTTGTTCCTGGTACCGATGAAGAATGGCATCAATACTGGATCGACTATCGCTTGGCATGGTATAAAGATCTGGGCATTAATCCAGATCGTTTACGCATTTACGATCATCCAAAAGAGAAGCTGTCGCACTATTCAAAGCGCACTGCTGATATTGAATATAAATTTGAATTCGCCGGAACCGAATGGGGCGAGCTTGAAGGCATCGCAAACCGCACCGATTTCGACTTAAAAGCGCATTCTGCTGCTTCAGGAAAAGATCTCTCTTATTTCGATCAAGAGAAGAATGAACGCTGGACTCCATATGTAATTGAGCCAGCAGCAGGTGTCGATCGTTGCGCATTGACTTTCTTAATGGATGCATTTACTGAAGATGAAGCTCCAAATTCCAAGGGCGAGATGGAAAAGCGCACTGTGCTTAAGTTTGATCATCGCATCGCACCTGTGAAAGCAGCAGTGCTTCCGCTTTCCCGTAATGCCGATCTCTCACCTAAGGCTCGCAATTTAGCAGCAGCCCTGCGCAAGAATTGGAATGTAGATTTCGATGATGCCGGCGCAATTGGTCGTCGTTACCGACGTCAAGATGAAATCGGAACTCCTTACTGCATCACCGTTGACTTCGAAACGCTTGAAGATAGCGCTGTAACAATTCGCGATCGCGACACAATGGCGCAAGAGCGAATCAGCATCGATCAGGTGGAGTCATGGTTAGCGCCACGTCTGCTGGGTTGCTAAAACAACTGCGCCTGCCTCTCGCTTCTGGCGATCACTTTGTTGATCCACCAGTTGTATTGGCACCTATGGCCGGAATTACCAATTCGGCTTTTCGCATGTTATGTCGCGAGCAAGGCGCTGGCTTATTTGTTTCCGAAATGGTCACCGCTCGCGCATTGATTGAACGCCGTCCCGATACTTTGCGCATGATCGCACCGAGTGAAGGCGAATGGCCAAGATCTGTGCAGCTTTACTCAACCGATCCGCACACGATGCGGGCAGCAGTGACCATGATCGGTAAAGAAAATTTAGCCGACCACATCGATATGAATTTTGGTTGCCCAGTTCCAAAGGTAACTCGCAAAGGTGGCGGAGCTGCATTGCCTTATAAGCGAAATCTTTTCACCTCGATTGTGGGCGCTGCAGTTGAAGCGGCGAAACCATTTGGAATTCCAGTCACGGTGAAGATGCGAATAGGTATTGATAGTGATCATGAGACTTATCTTGATGCAGCAACATCGGCGGCAAACTTAGGTGTTGCCTGGGTTGCGCTTCACGCTCGCACCGCGCAGCAAATGTATGAAGGAAAGGCCGATTGGTCGGCAATTACTAAGTTAGTTGAGCACTTAAAACCAACGGGCGTACCAGTTTTAGGAAATGGCGATATCTGGTCAGGTACCGATGGCAAAGCAATGGTTGAAGAAACAGGTTGTGCTGGTGTGGTTGTAGGGCGCGGCTGTTTAGGCCGACCGTGGCTATTTGCCGACCTAGTTGCTGCATTCTCAGGCAGTGAAAGAAAAGTTTTACCTACGCTCTTTGAAGTTCGCGAAGTAATGTATCGCCACGGTGAATTAATTGTGGATTATTTTGAGAATGAAGATCGTGGCTGCCGAGATCTCCGCAAACATATGGCTTGGTATTTAAAAGGATTCCGAGTAAATAGCGAACTACGCCGGCAATTTGGCATGGTTGGTTCACTTGCTGAATTACGCGGATTGCTAGATCAATTAACCGATCAGCCATATCCCGTCGAAGTTAGTGAAAAACCTCGTGGTCGCACTAGCCATGGTCGACCGGTAACACTTCCAGATGGTTGGTTGTTAGATCCTGATGAGTTAGTCGAGATTGAACTCGAAGATGTGTTCTCGGGCGGCTGATGTTACTTTTTAAATTGTTTCGACGAGCGATAGCTTTTCTTCTGCTATTAGTAATTGTGATTCCAATTTTCGCAATCGGGAAAACTTGGTATGCCGCAAATAATCCAACGATTCGTAAAGGCGAGGTCATTGTTGTACTCGGAGCTGCTCAACTAGATGGCCGGCCAGGTTTGACTTTAGAGGCTCGGTTAACTGAAGCGAAGCGAATTTATGAACTAGGTTTAGCAGAGAAAATCATCACAGTTGGTGGCGGAGCGCCTGGTGATCGCACTACTGAAGCTGCAGCCGGTCGCAATTGGCTCATGCAACATGGTATTAAATATGCCAATTTAAAAGCGATTGAAGTTGGTCGCGATACTTTGACTTCAACTAAGGCCTATGTCGCCGAAATGCGCGATCGCAACATTAAGAATGTAATTATCGTGACTGATCCATTCCATTGCTTGCGGGCTATGACAATGGCCAATGATCGCCAAGTAATCGCGAGCTGTTCGCCGGTTCAAAGCGGGCCAAACTCCCTGGCAAATAGCGGCTTCAAGTACTTAATCCGTGAGGCCGCAGCCTATTTAGCATATATAACATTAGGTCGGCGCGGGGTTCAGATTAGTGATCATTTACCTTCCGACAGCGTTCTGAATAAGGTAAAGCCATGATCGAATTGATCGGTTACACCACGCGTGATCAAGAACGCTTTCTGGATGAACCTGCTAAGCGAACCGGCCGTACCGAATTCATGCGCGATCGGGCTCGAGTTATTCACTCTGCTGCACTACGTCGCTTAGCCGCAAAAACACAAGTAGCAGTTCCTTGGGAAAATGATTTTCAACGCACTCGACTTTCGCACTCATTGGAATGTGCGCAGATCGGTCGCGAACTTGGTGAATCACTTGGCGCCGATCCGGATTTGTTAGAAACTTCTTGCTTAGCGCACGATTTAGGTCATCCACCATTCGGCCATAATGGCGAGGAAGCACTTGCCGAACTAGCCAGAGACTGTGGTGGCTTTGAAGGTAATGCTCAAAGCTTTAGATTGCTAACTCGGATAGAGGCTAAAACCGTAGATACAAATGGCAACTCGGTTGGTTTGAATTTAACTCGAGCCTCTCTTGATGCCGCAACCAAATATCCATGGGCGCGAAGTGAAAATCCCCGCAAGTACGGCGTTTACGATGACGACGTTGAGATTTATAAATGGATGCGTGAAGGTGCACCCGCAGGTAAGCGCTGTATTGAAGCGCAGATTATGGATTGGTCAGATGACTGTTCATATTCAGTGCACGACCTAGAAGATGCCATCGTTGCCAATCAGATTAAAGTTGCAAATTTCCGCAATGATTTTGCGGAATTATTTAAGGTAATGAACACTGACTATGGCAGCGATGCTTCGGAAGGTGAAGTCGAAGCAGCACTAACTCGATTAGAAGCGCTTTCCTGTTGGCCGAAAAATTTTGATGGCAGCCATCGCGCCCTCGCTCGCCTCAAAGACACTACCAGCCAATTAATCGGTCGTTTTGTGCAGTCAGCTGAAATCGAGACTCGCAAAGTCCATGGTGCTGGGCCGCATACACGCTATAGCGCCGACCTGGAAATTCCCCGCGAACAGCTAATTGAAGTTGATTTCCTCAAGGCGGTAGCTGGACATTACTTAATTAACGCAGCTGCTTCTCAAGAGCGCTATGCCAAGCAACAAACGTTGATCGGTGAATTAGTTGAAGCGCTTTATGAAGCTGGCCCTAAATATCTTGACTCAGTATTTCTCCATGATTGGCAGCAGGCCACAACTGATAGCGAAAAATTGCGCGTGATTATCGATCAAGTAGCTGGCTTAACCGACCCGGGAGCCTATGCGTTACATGCTCGCGTCTGTGTGGCTGGCTAGACTGGATAAATCATGAGCGGCCGTATTAGAGATGAAGATGTTGCATATGTGCGTGACCATGCACCTATCGACGAAATCGTTGGCGACTATGTGCAACTTAAATCTGCCGGCGGCGGACAGAAAAAGGGTCTCTGCCCATTCCATGATGAAAAATCTCCCTCTTTCCACGTAACGCCATCTAAGGGTTATTTCCATTGCTTTGGTTGCCAAACCGGCGGCGATGTAATTGCTTTTGTCATGAAGATGGATCATCTAACTTTTACTGAAACTATTGAGCGCCTAGCAGATCGAATTGGTTACACCTTGCGTTATGACGAAAGTTTTTCTGGCACAGCTGCACCTGCCGGACAACGCTCAAGGTTGATTGCAGCTAACGCCGAAGCCGCAAAGTTTTATCAAGAGCAATTAAATAAATCTGAAGGTGCGGCACACGGTCGTGAACTAATGACAAAGCGAGGTTTTGATAAAGCGGCTTGCGAACAATTTGGTGTTGGCTATGCACCAAACGAATGGGATGCACTAACTAAGCATCTTCGCGCACTTGGTTTCACCATAGATGAACTCGAAACCGCTGGACTTTCTAAGATGGGTGAACGTGGTCCAATCGATCGATTCCGTAACCGCTTGACCTGGCCGATCAAAGATATTTCTGGCGATGTGGTTGGTTTCGGTGCCCGCAAATTAGCTAGCGATGCCGAAGATCAAGGTCCTAAGTATTTAAATACTCCAGAAACTCCGATTTACAAAAAGAGCCAAGTTTTATACGGCCTTGATGTAGCCAAAAAAGAGATAGCCAAGTCACGCCAAGCAGTGATAGTAGAGGGCTACACCGATGTAATGGCTGCCCATTTAGCTGGAATTCCTACTGCCGTGGCAACTTGCGGAACTGCCTTTGGTGCCGATCATATTCGGATTCTGCGCCGTTTACTTATGGATGACGATGCCTTCCGTGGTGAAGTTATCTTTACCTTTGATGGCGACGCCGCAGGCCAAAAAGCTGCTCTTCGTGCATTTAGCGATGATCAGAAATTTGTAACACAAACTTTTGTAGCGGTCGAACCAGATGGCCTAGACCCCGCAGAACTTCGTCAACATAAAGGTGACTTAGCGCTGCGCGATTTGATTGCAAAGCGAGTTCCGTTATTTGAGTTTGCAATTCGCGCCGAACTTGCCAAGCATAAATTGGAAACCGCCGAAGGTCGGGTAAATGCCTTGAATGCAGCAGCACCACTGGTAGCACAAATTCGCGATAAATCATTACGTCCCGAATACACCAGACTTTTAGCCGGCTGGATCGGATTAGAGACAGATGTTGTAAGCAAAGCAGTTGCTCGCGGATTTAAACCAACTACTACAACGAGCTCCGAGTCAACTGCAGCCGAAGTACCACAAGTGAATTGGCGTCCAGAGCCAAATGATCCGCGACTGATATTGGAGCGAGAAGTTCTGAAAGCAAAAGTTCAGATGCCAGAATTAGCTGCTGGCTGGTCAGCCATTGAAGCTGATGCTTTTACACACCCAGCCTATAAAGAACTTCGCTCTGTAATTGATGTGGTTGCCGCTGATCGACCGCTCACCATCGAGTTGATTACTAATGAAAATATGAAAGCTTTATTTACTGAACTTTCAGTGGAGCCAATTCGCACCGATGGCGAAATTTCACAAGGCTATGTTTCCAGCATTATCGCCCGATTACGCGAATTATCCGTGTCTCGAGCGATTGCCGATTTAAAATCTAGTTTGCAACGCCTTAACCCAGTTGAAAATGAGAGAGAGTACAACTTGGCATTTGCCAACTTGGTCTCACTTGAAAGCACGCGCCGCGGTCTTCATGACCTGGCAGTGGGTGGCCTGTAATTGGCTAGTTTTAGCCCTCACTTTTACCGATTGCGCTAATTGCGCTAGAGTTTGGCCTTCGCAATCCCTGATAGCTCAATGGCAGAGCAGCCGGCTGTTAACCGGCAGGTTCTTGGTTCGAATCCAAGTCAGGGAGCTCGCACTTTATATTCCCGATCTCTGCGCAAATTCTCAGCCAATCAGGTGCTTTTCCTTACCCGAAACCTTTAGGCTCAGACTTATGAGCCAGTCAAGCCGGCGCCTGAAGTCAACCTCTGAATCTTGGCGCTCCCAAACTATCGCGATTCGCATTTTACGAGCTTGGTTAGGTTTTACTTGGATCTACGCAGGTTGGGATAAGGCGAGCGACCCTGGCTTTCTAACTAAAGGTTCAGCTTCTTTCATCGGCACCCAGTTGAGTGGTTATTCGACCCAATCTCCTATCGGTGGCCTCTTTAATAAGATGATTGAACATTCAACATCAGTCGGAATTTTTGTGATGATTTCAGAGTTCGCGATTGGATTAGCAACCCTGCTCTGGATTGCGCCTACGACTGCAGCATTCGCCGGCTTTGCGATGGCTACTGGCTTGTGGTTGGCAAGTAGTTTCCATGTTTCACCATATTTCTTGGCGAGTGATACTGCATATGCGATTCTCTGGTTGGTCTATTTCTTTACTCTAGTTGGTAACCGTCGAACTCTCGATGTAGCGCTAGATCGCCGTGGTGCAATTCGAGTTGGCGCTCTAGGGGTATTAGCGCTTGCACTTTCAACCTTAGGAAAATCATTTCCAAAGAGCTCTTCAAAAGCGGTAGCTAAAAGTACATCGACTGGTTCTGCGGTGAAAGTTCTAGAACTTTCAAAGATTGCCGTTGGTCAAACTCATCAATTTGCTTTATCAAATGGCACGCCAGCAGTGCTATTTCGCACGAAGACTGGCGTGTTTGCTTACTCTGCGAGCTGTACACATGAAGGTTGCACAGTTTCGTATCAGAGCTCAAATAAGACTTTGCATTGCCCATGTCATGGTGCTGAATTTGATCCATTTAGAAATGGCAAAGCAGTACAAGGGCCAGCCCGTGATCCACTCGCGGCAGTTAAAGTAAAAGTTGAAGGTAATTGGGTAGTAATTGCATGAGAGGAATAAAGATGAACTTAAACGGAAGCAAAAAGATCGCTGCTGGCTTTATTGTTGGAGCGCTAGTAACCGGCGGAATTGCCACTGCCGCAACTAGTAATAGCGGTGCCGTACAAGCATGTGTCGATAACCGCACCCAGGCCATGTACCTGGCCGTGAACGGTGCCTGTAGCAAATCACGCACTTTGGTGGATTTAAATGTAAATAGTGGATCAAACATCGGCATCGATGCTAAAGGTATTGCTGCAGCCGTAACTCCATCAGTTGTTTCAATTGAAGTAACTACTCGCACTGGCGGCGGCACTGGTTCTGGTTCTATTTACAAGACCAGCGCGTCAGAGAGCTACATAATCACTAATAATCACGTCGTTGCCGATGCAGCATCCAGCGGCACTATCAATGTCGAACTCTTAAATGGCGAGGTGTATCCAGCAACTATCGTAGGTCGTGATATTGCATATGACATTGCAGTGATAAAGGTCAAAGTAGGAAATCTAGCTGCCATTAAGTTAGGTGATTCGGCAAATGTGAGCGTGGGCGACCCAGTTATTGCCATTGGTTCACCACTTGGCCTGGCAAGTACTGTGACTTCTGGAATCATCTCAGCCCTTAACCGTCCAGTTGTCACTGGCAGCACAGGACTTGAGTCTTATGTAAATGCGATTCAGACTGATGCGGCAATTAACCCAGGCAACTCAGGTGGAGCGCTTATCGATTCCACTGGAAAATTAATTGGCGTTAACTCAGCTATCGCATCTTTATCATCGGGCTCAGCTAGCGGCTCAATTGGATTAGGTTTCTCGATCCCGATTAATGAAGCAAAGCGCGTAATTGAAGAAATTATCGCAACCGGGAAATCAACTCGCCCAGTACTCGGCGTCTTCTTTGATCAGAGTTACACCGGGGTCGGAGCCAGGATCCTTAAGTTAAGCCCTGGCGAAGGGGCGGAAAGAGCTGGAATTCCAGTTGGTTCAGTAATCAAGTCGATCGAAGGTTTCAAGATCACCGATGAAGTCTCAGCAATTGTACGAATTCGTGCATATGCGCCAGGCACAACCATCTCGGTAATTGTGGATCTGCCGAATAATGGTGGAACTCAAACCTTCAAGGTGACCTTAGGTTCTGCCCCTTCAAATTAACCTATCTCGCTAGTTTCACCGCAACCTGTTGTTAGCGCGGCCGAAATACTTTTTCGGTAAGGTTTATTCATGGCTCAATTTAGATTGCAGATTGTTCTACCCGACCGCCCCGGTTCTCTTGGTGCAGTCGCATCGGCAATCGGTTTTGCTGGTGGCGATATCCGTGGCTTAGTAGTCATGAAATCTGAAGATGGCCGCGGTTATGACGATATAACGATTGCGGTGCCTGGTTCTGACCCGAGTGATTTAGTTGAAGTATTAACAGCAATCGGTGGCGTGGAAGTTTTATCAGTTACACCACTAGATTAATAAAAGACTCGATTAACAAAAGACTCGATTAACAAAAGACTCGATTAACTAAAGTTTTACTTCGCGCAATTGCGCTGCAGATTGCTCTGGCTTCAAATCCATAATAAAGGCACCCATAGCTGATTCGGAACCAGCCAAATACTTTAACTTTCCTGGCTGGCGACGCACGCTAGTAATTTGCCAATGCAGACGTAAAAGATCACGCCCAACTCGAACTGGTGCTTGATGCCAAGTAGCAATGTAGGCCATCTCAATTCCAAAGACGCCATCGAGTCGATTTAAAACTTCAAGTGCGATCTCTGGGAAAGCGGCCGAAGCGGCTTCTTCGAGTTCGGCTAAATCAGCAACCGGCTGTAACGGTGCTACATGCATTTCAAATGGATAGCGAGCTGCATATGGCACAAATGCAATCCAGTGTTCGTTACGAGCAACCACGCGATCACCATCTTTAATCTCTCGAGCAACTACATCATCCAGCAGAACCCGACCAGTGCGATTCTTATGTTCTTGTGCCGCGGCTAGCATCTTTTCTACCCGAGGCGGGATAAATGGGTACGCATAAATCTGACCATGTGGATGGGTAAGAGTTACGCCAACTTCTTCGCCGCGATTTTCAAATGGCGCAATATGGGCGATGTAACTCTCTTGCGATAGTTCACGTACGCGATCTTTCCAAGCTTCTAGAATAATTCGGACTTGGCTAGGGGATAAATCTTTTAGCGACTTGCCATGGTCGGCGGCAAAACAGATAACTTCACATTTGCCAGCTGTCTGGCCTTCAGCAGTATCAGTGCTCAGAGTATGTGGTAATTCAAAGTTTTCAGCCGGCTTGCGAAATGAAGGGCCGCGATTATCAAAAACTACGACTTCGAAATCAGGCTCTGGAATTTCTGTTAATAATTCACCTGGATTTTCACTGGTGGGGCAGAGCGGGCAAAGCTCTTTAGGCGGCAAGAAGATTCGGTTTTGCCGATGTGACGCAACAGCAATCCATTCACCAACCAGCGCGTCGTATCTCAGTTCACCAATTGGTGGCTGATCTTCGGCCGGGCGTTTATCTTTGGCATTACGGCTCTGGCCCTTGCTATCGTAATAACGTATCGTGCGACCATCAGCCATTTGGCGATCTGTGCGCGTGATATCAGCCGGCAACTTTGCAACGTCCATGAGGTTTGAAAGTCTACTGTGCCCAATTCAGAGTTCGTTCGATCGCCTTGCGCCAGTTAGCAATGCCTTTTTCGCGATCAGCTGGTGAAGTGGTGGGGGACCAGCGTTGAAACTCTTTCCATTGGCTAGAAATTTCGGCACGATCTCTCCAGAAGCCAACTGTGAGGCCGGCTGCATAAGCTGCCCCAAGAGCGGTTGTTTCAGAAATAACTGGACGAGAAATTTCAATTCCTAAAATATCTGCCTGAATCTGCATGCAAAGAGTGTTATTTGTAATTCCACCATCGACTCGCATTTGAGTCAGTGGAACTCCGCTATCGGCAGTCATGGCATCCAAGATTTCTCGGGTTTGATAACAGATGGCCTCGAGTGCTGCACGGGCAAGATGCGCTTTGGTTGCCGCCCTAGTTAATCCAACAATCACCCCGCGTGCATCACTTCGCCAATGCGGAGCAAATAAGCCAGAGAATGCCGGCACGAAGTAAACGCCATCGGTATCCGGAACCGAGGCAGCTAAGTTCTCAATTTCACTCGCATGCGAAATTATTCCTAATTGATCTCGAAGCCATTGAATTGCTGAGCCAGTAACTGCAACCGATCCCTCTAGCGCATATTGCACAGCTTCGTCACCAAACTTAAAGCAAACTGTTGTTAGTAACCCATTCTTCGAACGGACAATTTCCTTGCCAGTATTTAGCAGCGCAAAGTTTCCAGTCCCGTAAGTTGTTTTTGAATCACCTCGGTCAAAGCAAAGTTGACCAACCATGGCGGCTTGCTGATCGCCTAAAATTCCGGCGATTGGAACGGCAGTCCCAAATGGTCCATGCGGATCGGTGTTTGCAAATATTTCTGCCGAAGAACGAATTTCTGGAAGTGTTTCGATCGGAATTTCAAAGGCCTGGAGTAATTTTTCATCCCATTGCAACGTTTCCAAGTTCATTAACATCGTACGACTGGCGTTTGTTACATCAGTTAAATGAACCCCGCCATTTAACCCACCAGATAGATTCCAAAGTAACCAGGCATCAATCGTGCCAAAACGAGCAGTGCCGCCAGCAATTGCATTTCTTACTGCCGGTACATTTATGATCAGCCAATTCATTTTGCTCGCAGAAAAATATGGCGCGACTGCTAATCCAGTTCTATAAGTTATATCCGAAGTTAATTGAGTGCTAAAGCCCGCCAAATAATTAGCAGTTCGGGTATCTTGCCAAACAATTGCATTTGAAAGTGGAAGTCCAGTATTGATATCCCAAACAACGGTAGTCTCGCGCTGGTTAGTTATTCCGATTGCACTTAATTGCGAGCCGATGATACCGGCCTGTTTTAAAGCTCCAGTAATAACCTCTTGGGTTCGTGCCCAAATTTCGGAAGCGTCGTGCTCTACCCAGCCAGCCTTCGGCATAATCTGGCGGTGCTCTAATTGGTGTTTACCGATAACTTTTCCGCTTCGATCAAAGATCATAAAACGAGTACTGCTCGTACCTTGATCCAGGCTACCAATGAAAGTTTCGCTCATACACTTACTTTAATTCTTAATCTGATTCTTACAACCATTGTTAGCTGGCGCAGTTGTTGCACTCTTGGTGGGCGAAGGAGTTGGTGATATTTCCTCGCCTGGCAAAAGTTCGAAAGCAACTGGCAACTGTGTAGTGGCATGAGTTTTAGTTTGGTCGCTAAATACGATTGAACCAACCCAACTGCCCGCAGTAAATCCTTTTATTGATAGCATCCATAGCCCACTCGCAGCTCGAGTGACAGTCTGGGTTAACTTCGGTTTATCAATTAAGAGCGGGTCGTAGGCAAAGCGAACAGTGCCGGTTACTACTGGCGATCCATCTGGCCGGTTTACGCCAACGTTAAAAGTAACCGCTTTGCTGGTATCAGTTGCCTTTTGTTTTGAAATCAACATGGTCGTAGCTTCATTTATCGGCATCAAGTCAATTGGTTCCGGCATCCAGGTACCAGCAGTTAGATCAAGGAAGTTTTGCGCAGTTCCTCGGAAAACATTTAAATCTACCCGCGAACTTGGTACTCCGTATTTGGAAGAGATGCCGCAAGATGTATATTGCCAGATAATCCATTGGGATTGACAGGAACTAGAAGTCCAAGAATGCACATAGCAGCCGCCTGGCTTTAAACCAGGTTGATTAATTGGATCAAATGGATTGATCGCATATTGCGCTAACCAAAGCGGGTATTTACTTAATTCCGCGCTTTTATTCATAGACCCTTCCAAAAAACTTGGATAAGAGTACAAAATAGGCTTGCGACCCAACTTTTCCGCAAGGATTGCTAAAAAAGTTTCAGCCCATAATGTAACCGAAGCTCTAGTTGCGTAAGTTGCACAACTGCCATTGCTATTTAATTTAACACACTTATTCTCTAGGTCTAAGGCATACGGCAAATCGCGCGGGGTCAAACCACCAATCGCGGAAATGCGCCAGATAACTTTCTGTGCCTGCGCTGTAGCATCACGAATAATTTCTGCGGGATCACTGCTATTTGGAAGGATCGCGTAGTGATAAAAACCGGTGTAAATGCCGGCTGCTTGTGCTGCTGGTCGATCGATCAGTAAGTACTTCAGCGACAGAGCATCAGCATCATCGCGAGTATCTGAGGCCTTAATCATCGCAAATCGAATTCCGGCGGCGTACATCTTGGTAAAATCAATAGGTGCATCTTTTGGATGCTGCCACTTGGAAATATCAACGCCATGAATTCGCCCACCAGGACCAAGTGCTTCAACGGCCAGAGTTGGATCTAATGTCGATATCTGAGCAGCTGGTTTGACGGTAATAGTCTTACTCTTTGAATAAACCGCTTTAGTCCCAACCGATACTTTGGCTCGATATTTGAAAGTTGAATCTTGTGCAGTTACAACCGTTTCAAGTTTCCAAGTTCCAAGTTTGGTGGTTTTAGTACTAAATCGAGTATCTGCCCATTTCCCATTTATTTCACTTTGAATCTTTACGGTTAAACCAGTTTTCTTAGGTATTAAAGCGCCATAAAAAGTTAAGAGTGGTTCAACCAAATTTGGTGTTTGCTTGACTGTCAAAGTTAATTTAGAAGCAACTGCATTCGCTGTTGGCGATGAACTTGTTAGAGACCCAACAGCTATTGCTACTAAAATCGCAGTTGACTTACTTTTCATCCTTCGATGATCTCAATTTCAATAGCCAATACCTCTTGCACCACAGATTTTAGGGTGGCAATTTGGCGAGCTCGAATCTCGGAATATTCGTGGGCGGAACCTAACTTGCGGCTATCAGAAAAATCTAGGTGCAGGGTTTTGCCATCGAACTCTGCTAAGCGAGCATCAAAGAAAGAGATCCAGGCAATACGATCGATTTGCTCAAGTTGATCTAGTACCGAGTTCCATTGTTGGCGTAACTGCGCTAGATCCATGACCGTGATTCTAGTGTCTAGGGGCACCGATCCACTTGTAGTACTGGCCAGCTATTAGAACTCTCAGGTTTCTTGTGCGATCAGGAGCAATTGCAAAGTGAACGGCGATACGCGCAACAATCTGTTCTACTGATTTTTCACTTACATATCTGACTCGACCAATTTCGGCATTACTTAAACCAGTAGCTACCAACCGTAAAGTCTCAATTTGGGTATCTGTCATTGCCCCTAAGATCGAAGTAAAAGCATTTTCATGAAGCGAACCGTGGCTATCAACCCACATTACAGGTGAATTAGAGTCGGCTACTAAAGCCGATTTTAAAACCGATTCAGCGATAACCTCTAAATTACTAATCGATTTCTTCAGAATGAGTTGGGTACCATTAGGCACATCTTTACTTGCGATATTTAAGAGTCTTAAATCAGGACAAGCTGTAGTTAATACAATTCCTAGTGCTGGATTTAATTTTCGCAGTTTTTTCACTAAGGTAACTGCTTCTTGCCCATCAAATTGGATATCAATGACTAAAACTTCGGGTTGCAAGGATCGGAATAAACTTTCGGCAACCGCAAGGTTTTTTGCTTCGCCAACAACGTTAATTGTATGTAATCTAAGTGCAGCGCTCAAAGTTGCCAGTTCGAATGCATCATCATTGATTACTAGCACTCGTAATGTCATGTCTTAAATTAACTCATTTGTCTCTCTAGGGTTTCCCAAATGGATCGGGATGACCCTAGGAAATCTGAAAGTTAGTGAATTTAATTTTAGTTTTCTTTTCGCTCTTACCGATCAGGGCGATCATGGTGCCAGTGTGAGAATCCGTCATGTCGCAGGAGATTTCACGACCATTGAGCGTATGGGAAAAACCTAATTCTGGAAGCGCAAATGTGTATTCCTGATCATTTCCGGTTAGCTCGATATGCAAATTTGTTAATTCGGATTTTATTGATGCAGTCGGCTGATTGCCAGATGCTGCTTTTACGCTAATTTCAAAGTTCTCGCTTCGCTTTATTTCAAGGGAAAGGTAAGCGCCTTCCTTAATGTAGGCCGCAAGCCCAACAAAGTCTCCATTTTCGAGGTCATTCAAATCAACGTCTACTGAAGTTTTGAATTGCCAGGAAGTTTGTCGAGTTCCTAAAAATGTGTTTTCAATTGAGTCCTGCAGTTCAACTTCGAGCGAGTTTTCATTTTTTAATTTGAAATGTTCTCGCTTCTCATTTCGAATCGTTAACCACTTTATAGCCAACGATTCTTCGCTAAAGTTAATCGGCACATCAACTTGGCTGAATTTAGGCAGTCCGTTTACTTCATAAGCGGCTTCAACTCGACCGGTTTCGGGCGCAAAGAGCGGGCTTTGATCATCGGCCGGCCAAGTAATAGGAAAGATAAAAGTCTCGCGACCTAAATTTCGATAATAGCCACCAAATGTCCACTCAACATTTCCACCATCGTAGAAGCCACCTCGAGGGCGCGAAGCTAAGGCAACGCCCCACCAGCTGCCATCTTTGAGTTCGACCATATCGGCATGGCCAACATTATGAACTGGATATTCTCGTGCCAGATGTTTATGCGTCAGGATCGGATTTCTGGGACTTGAAATAAATGGACCTGTAATACTTTGGCTACGCGCAATAGTCGTAGTGTGAAAATGCAAAGTCCCGCCTTCGGCGATCAGCAGGTAGTACCAGCCATTTCGCTTAAACATTCGTGGACCCTCGGGAAATATTCCACCGGTGCCGCTCCAAAGTGTTTTCTTTTCGCCAACTAATTCAAAGCTTTCTAAATTAATTTCACTAATCCAGATTTCAGCATCGTTCTCAAATCTAGGGTTAGAGCTCTCTCTATTTGCTAGGAAATAAGTTTTATCGCCATCGAAAAAGAGTGAGCTATCTATTCCGTAGGCATCTTCGATGAAGTGACAGTTGCTCCAAGGGCCACTGATATCGGATGCTGTAACAACAAAGTGGTAATTTGAGGCTGGCCACTCACGTTTAACCCGAGTAGAAGTAATATAGAAAACTCCATTGTGATGGCGGATTGTTGCTGCTTGAACGCCACCAGATGGAGCAACGTCGGATAAATCCAGACCTTGCTCGGCCCGATTAACTGCGTTTCCGATCTGTCGCCAGTTAACTAAATCGCGCGAGTGCCAAATCGGGATTGCTGGAAAATATTCAAAACTTGAGTTAATAATATAGAAATCATCATCGACTCGAATTATCGATGGGTCAGGATAGAAGCCAGGCAAAATTGGATTATTTGCTTGGCTCATAAAAGTATTATCCCTTGATATATCTAGTGGGGCGGGCGGGGCTCGAACCCGCGACGACCGGATTATGAGTCCGGGGCTCTAACCAACTGAGCTACCGCCCCTCTCACTACATAATACTCTACGAGTAAAAAGAATTGAACATATTTTCCATCACTTTTGCTTTTATTCCTAATCGAATTCCGGATATTTTTGACTCGTGAAGTCTAGGCGCTTCCGAAAACAACTTTTATTTCATAGTCTATGACTATGCCAAGAAGTGCACGGATAGTAGCAATCCTGACCCTGTGGGCTTTAGTGTCTATTTATCCCGAATCGAATGCCGCAACGATTTCTGGAACTACTTGTTCAAAAGCGGGTATAACTAAGACCGTTGCGGGAAAGAAATACACGTGCATTAAGTCAGGGAAGAAGTTAGTTTGGGATAAAGGCGTTGCCGTGAAGATTTCCACTCCACAGCCCACACCTCAACCTTCTCAAATGCCAGCACAAAAAGATCCAATAACTTCAACTGTTGGGGTGTTATGTCCAAGCGCAGGACAACTTTTTACAGTTAGCGGAAGAGATCTTGTCTGTGTTGTTGATCCTTCTGGAAAATTAACTTGGCAATGGAGAATTGATCAGCCACAAAATACACAGCCTCAACAACAAAATCCACAGCCGACAAATCAATCAAGTACGCAACCCACTCCACAGCCCACACCTCAACCTTCTCAAATGCCAGCACAAAAAGATCCAATAACTTCAACTGTTGGGGTGTTATGTCCAAGCGCAGGACAACTTTTTACAGTTAGCGGAAGAGATCTTGTCTG
>Ga0214923_10002158_pt1 | contig 26673 bp, 22 predicted proteins | sample LL1510_MetaG_FD_177993 | JGI IMG/M metagenome (GOLD analysis project Ga0214923, IMG submission 177993) | Freshwater microbial communities from Lake Lanier, Atlanta, Georgia, United States - LL-1510 | ecosystem: Environmental > Aquatic > Freshwater > Lake | place: USA: Georgia | collected...
GCTAAACGGTCTAAAATTGAGGGGTCAGCCATGATCGGGAAGTGAAGCATGCCATCATCTAATTCACCGTTGAATTATTTGCGCCAGATAGCCATTGGTGTTGCCAGCGGCCTATTGCTCCTGGTCCTAATTATTGGTGGCCTTACTATGGCTTCAGGCGGGAACGGAAGCACTGCTACCGAATCCAACAGCCCAACTGATTCCCCAACCGTTTCGCCAACCGCAGAAGGTAGAGACTGCTCGGTCGTCGAACTAGCTTCAGATAAGCGCTTGGTTGGCTTACACGCTCAGGTACTTAATCCTGAAACCAACGAAGTTTTGTTTGACATCTTGGGTGACACCCCAGCCCAAACAGCCTCAGTGATGAAGTTGCTCACTGCCGCAGCTGCCTTGCAAGCACTAGGTCCAAATTACCGAGTTGAAACTAAAGTGTTTGCAGATTTAGATACCCCAGGTCAGATTGTTTTCGTCGGAGCAGGCGATCCAACTCTTTCCAGAGTGGGTATTGGAAAAGACAGCGTATATGTGGGAGCTCCAAAGCTTGCCGATCTTGCTGTGCAAATTAATTCTTGGTCACGAGCCAATCCAATCAACAGCATCGTGCTCGACTCAAGTTACTTCACCGGTCCAACTTGGGAATCTGGGGTAGATGATTTAGAACGATCAATTGGCTACCAATCCCTGGTTACTGCTTTGCAAGTTGATGGCGATCGCGATAACCCAACCAGAGAAACATCTCCTCGAAGCTTAGATCCAGTTGGTAGAGCGGGAACTGCTCTAAAGAAAGCAATTGGCCCTTTGGCTGATGGAGCCAATATCACTCAGGCGCAGGCTGGTAAAAACTTATTGCAAATTGCTTCAGTTAAGTCTCAGCCGATAAGCAAGTGGATTTCACATATGCTTCAGGTAAGCGATAACACCGAAGCAGAGTTTTTGGCCAGACTGGTTTCTAAACAACTTGGCTACGACGGTTCGTTTGCGTCGGTTGATGCCGCCATTAAATCAGCGCTGACTAGAGCAGGTTTAGATACCACCGGATTGCTGCTAAAAGATGGCTCAGGTGAAAACGAAGAGAACTTAGTTCCAGCCTCATTTATTAATTCTTTATTAAAAAAGATTAATAACAGTGAAGGTAATTTCGGAATCATCAAACAGTCACTGCCTATCTCAGGTGAATCAGGTTCGCTGACTCATCGTTTCAAGGGTGACAACATTGATGCCGCTGGACACATCTTGGCAAAAACTGGCTGGACCAAACACGAGTACTCATTGGCTGGAATTATTCAATCTAAAGATGGAACCGATTTACTTTTCAGTGTTGCAGCCATTGGCCAAGTAAATGACACTGCAAAAGAAGCAATTGACAATCTGGTCACGGGCTTCTATCGCTGCGGAAATAAGTTATCAGCAGAAGTACCAGATCCAACCAAAACTCCTGGAGGGCAGTAATCATGAGCATTAATGAGAAAGAATTGCTCGCTAAAGTCCCAACCAAGCTCTACATCGATGGCAAGTGGGTTGACGGTAATGGTGCCAGACCAATATCCGTGGAGGATCCTGCCACCGGGTTAATTCTTACTGAGATTGCTAACGCGGATGCCAACGATGGTCTGGCTGCGTTGGCTGCGGCAGATAAGGCTCAAGAGGGTTGGGCTAAGACCGCTCCTCGCGAAAGAGCAGAGATTCTTCGCCGCACCTTTGAATTGGTCAGAACTAGAAGTGAAGAATTCGCTGCACTTATTTCAATGGAAATGGGTAAACCTTTAGCCGAAGCTAGGGGAGAAGTAGCCTACGGTAACGAATTCCTAAGATGGTTTAGCGAAGAGGCAGTGAGAATCAGCGGGCGATTCGGTACTTCTCCTGAAGGTACTGGCCGTATGCTTGTCGCGCAAAGGCCAGTAGGTCCTGCATTTGCGATTACACCATGGAACTTCCCGCTAGCCATGGCCACTAGAAAAATTGGTCCCGCTTTAGCTGCTGGTTGCACCATGGTAATCAAGCCAGCTGAACTTACTCCACTCACTACGTTGTTGCTGACTGCAACTTTAGAAGAGGCAGGATTGCCAGCTGGGGTGCTAAACGTAATTACCACCAGCACATCGGCTGCCACCAGTGCACCAATTATTGCTGACTCACGTTTAAGAAAAATTACTTTCACTGGCTCAACTTCAGTTGGTGTGAAACTTCTGGAACAGTCAGCGCAACAGGTGCTAAGAACTTCTATGGAGCTCGGTGGCAATGCGCCATTCCTAGTATTTGAAGACGCCGACATCGATGCTGCGGTTACTGGAGCGATGTTAGCTAAGCTACGAAACATCGGTCAGGCTTGCACAGCAGCAAACCGATTCATCGTGCATGAGTCTTTGGCTGATGAGTTTGCTCAGAAGATGGCAGCTCAAATGCAGGCTATGCCACTTGGTAGAGGCATGAATGCGGATACCAAGATTGGTCCAGTTATCAACCAGAAGGCTAGAGAAAATTTAACTCGTCTGGTTGATGCAACGGTCAGTCAGGGTGGAGAAATAGTCACCGGCGGTAAGGCAGTAGATCGGGATGGTTACTTCTTCGAGCCAACTGTTTTGTTAGATGTGAAACCTGGTTCAACAATCTTGCAGGAAGAAATCTTTGGACCGGTAGCACCAATCGTTCGATTCAAGACCGAAGAAGAAGCCATCAGGTTAGCCAATGACACCGAGTATGGTTTAGTGTCCTACGCCTATACACAGGATCTAAAGCGCGGTCTTCGTCTTATTGAAAAGCTAGATACTGGTATGACTGGTTTGAACACCGGTTTGGTCTCTAATGCCGCCGCTCCTTTTGGAGGGGTAAAGCAATCAGGTTTAGGCCGTGAAGGTGGCGCTGAAGGTATTCACGAATATCTCGAAACCAAATATGTAATGATTCCAGATCCGAATATCTAACGAAAGAAAATAGTTGTCTAAACCTCACGTTCAGTTCAACAGTGGCATTGGTTACTGGTTGCGGCTTGTCCTACCTTTCCTAATTGCTATTGCTGCCTGCGTTCCGGCAATGTTGATGCGGGTTGAATCTGGAACTCACCCTGACCCGGTCTCAGGTTTACTGGCCTACGGTCTAGCCATTGTTGCAGCAGCCTTCGTTCTGGGTTGGATTGGTGAAGCTGCTGAATTAGACCTTTCCGGCGGTCTCGCTGTGGGTATCTTGGCATTGGTAGCCATCCTGCCTGAGTATGTAGTTTCGATTTACTTCTCCTATGCAGCTGGAACTGATCCAAACATGGTGGAATCGGCAACGGCAAACCTCACCGGAGCGAATCGACTCGTGCAAGGTTTCGGTTGGCCGATAGTCGCACTTATTGCATATTTTTCTTTTCGGGCTGTGAAAGCAAGAAAAGCTGGAAACAAGAAGAAATTCGGTATCGAACTTGAATCTGATTCAAGAGCGGATATTGGATTCCTAATCTTTGGTTCCATAGTGATTATGTTGGTGCCAGCGGTAGGCTCCATGCACCTTCTGGTTGGTGTATTGCTAGTAGTTATTTACTGCGTTTATCTATGGCGAATATCTGGCTCTTCTAGAGATGAACCAGAACTAGAAGGAACGGCTGCTTACGTTGGAGCGCTTCCTAAAATTCCACGCATAATTTTCAACTTGGTGATGCTTGCGATTTCTGCGTCAGTTATTTTTCTTTCAGCACATCCGTTCGGTGATTCATTGATGCTTGCTGGCGATTCACTCCATATCGACAAATACATTTTGGTGCAGTGGTTAGCTCCGATTGCTTCAGAAGCACCTGAATTTACTTTGGCTTTCCTATTTGCCGCTAGAGGAAAAGAAGCTGCAGCACTTGCAATTCTTATTTCCAGCAAGCTAAACCAGTGGACTTTGCTTGCTGGTTCAATGCCGATTGCATATGTGATTGGTGGTGGCGCAAACGCGGCGCTCCCAGTTGGAGCTCGAGGTGCGGAGGAACTTTGGCTAACAAGTGCTCAAACACTTCTCGGGGTTGCTATTCTGCTTACACTTCGCTGGGGTTTCACATCTTCAATCCTGATGCTTGGGCTTTTCCTGGTTAGCGTGATCCCAGATACAACCTGGCGCAATACTCTTGGTGCGATTCACTTACTTATCGCTCTTTGGTATTTCTATGTGAACCGAAAACTCATCATTCCGACATTGAAAGCACCATTCAGTAAACCAAAGGCTTAGCCATGAAAATCAAAACACCAGCCCTCGTGGCGACAACCATTGGACCAATCGTCACCTTCGTTGGCTATACCCTTGGAGCTTGGTTATGGCCAGGCTTTGATGGCAAAGTCCATGCCATCAGCGATCTTGCTGCTAACGATTCACCGGTTCAATTGTTGATGTCAATAGTGTTTTTGTTTGGCGCTGCCTGCGACATCGTTGTTGCAATTTATGCTCAAGCCCTACCCAAGCCTGCCCGAATCGTGATTTTTATTGCAGGCTTGGCCACCATTGGACTGACCGTATTTGCAACTCCAACCCAAGACACTTCATCGCTTCCGCACCGCATTTTTGCTATCACCAGCTTCGTACTGTTTTCCATCTGGCCACTTTTTGCAATTAGGAAAGATAAAGATGCTCCACCGATGCTTCGCCCTAAGGCGGCTTGGCTAGGAACACTATTTTTAGTTGCAGTCAGCGTTTGGTTCCTAAGCCTTTGGCTAGACAAGCACTCTACGATTATGGGCCTGGGCGAAAGAATCGGTGTTGGCGTTCAAGGGCTCTATCCTGCTCTAGTTCTTTGGCACACTTGGCTGTGGCAACGTAAGCGTGGCTAATGAGGTTTCTAAATAGCCAAGGTCAAGCTATTGGCTCAACAGAACTTGGTAGAACGGTTTTAGCCGCAGCTGAACCGAAATTATCTTCAGAGATAGCTTCTGTAGAAAATTGGCGGAAAGATTATTTGAAGTTTTTCCGTGAAGTGGCCAAAGCTGAATTAGTCTCCCCAAGATCAGCTATCGAGGTTGCAACTCAAGGCTTGAAAGTTTTTGAAGAATCTGTTTTCACAGACAACAATGAGAATTTACTTGAAGTCATAAGTAAAGCTTGGCGAAATAACAAGGACCAAGTTTCCATGGTCGTTATTAAAGGAACAGGTCCAGCTAAGCAGCCAGACTTTTTTGAAGCAGCAGGTCTCGTAAAGCAGCATCTGGCAGAACCTATGGTTGCGGAAAAACTTGGAGCTTTTGAACTAAGTTCTCTAAAGAGTAATTTGTTAATAGCTCTTGCCGGTGGTGCTGAATATTCCCCAGCAAGAGTTTGGTTGGATTGGGGCGGAACAACTGCAATTGTTGCTAGACCAAGACCAGAACTTTGGTCGGAACTAATTTCTAGAGCTCGGAATAGTTCTGGCACGTTACATGTTCCAGTGCTAAAAAGTAGAGCTCAAGGAATTGACATTCAAAACCTCAGCGATGAAGAACTAGCTAATGTTTCTGGATTGGATCTCGTTCAAGATTATGAAGCTATTGCTGGTTGGTTATCTATGTTGGCTAGGACTGAAACAGGTGGTCTAGTCCTTGGTTGTTATGCATATGCTCCTGGTGTTAAACACATAGAAGTTCAGGCGGTTCAACACTGTCTGGGTAGGGTGATGTCTGAAGCTTTGCCCAAGAGCAGAGTCACTTTGAATTGGTTAGCCACTCCGACAGATGCCTATGCTGTCCCAATTGATGTGGTCAACGACATAAATAATAGGTATCACCAAAGAACAGCACTAATTAGGGTCAGAGACCTGATTTTTGGAGTTCGCAAACATCAATTTGAGCTTTTTGAAACTGAATCAGGTCAAAGAATGGCAATTATGGATGCCACTTCGGCACTCCAAGGGCCTTCCTATGCGCTGGCAAAGCGAACGCAGCGTTGGATGGCCTACCAACAGTTATTTGCAGGAAGAAATGTCGCTTATTTGGTCTCACCACCTGCTGAAACCAGATCAGTCCTTAATAAGAGGATTCTGAGGCTCACTTACGCTGGAGCCCCAGCTTTTGGGCTAGACCCTTTTGCCGTAGATCAGGCGGTTTCAGTGGCCACTGGGCTGCTGGTTGCTGAATTGTCTGCCCCTAGAAGCCAAAATGCCCTGTCCAGTTACTTGGATTTAGCGGTTCATGGCGGTTTATGGCGGGTTATTTACTCGCCAAAGTCAGCCTGGCGAGCAGCCACGATACTAGGCGCAATCACCCTCGGTTTATAGCCTAAACCCGCGTGACATAAAGGCAAACGCTTACATAACAAATACATAAAGACTCAATGAAAGCGGTTTCTCGAAAGCGGTTTCAGGCATAAAGTCAAACCAAGCCATTAAATGGCGAGCAATACCTAGTACTCGGGATTTCCTCGGTGCTGGATCTATTAATACTGAAAGGTACATGGATGAACCTCAAAAATTCGAGACTGATGTCATTGGCGACATCGATCTTGGTCATTGGTTCTTCGTTTGTCGGACTGGGTGCAACTGCTGCTAACGCTGCTTCATCACCTATTAACGTGACATTCGAAAGCAATGACACATCAGGATATAGTTTTGTGGACTACGACGGTAACGTCACCTCCACAACAACTTCACAACCTGCTGGAGCCGGATTCACTTCTGGCACTGCAATGAAAATGGACAACGATGGAGCTCCTTGGTCAGGAACAACTTTCCTAACTATCGACTCAACTTCATCTTTGCTATCAGCTGCAAACAAGACCGCGTCAATCAACATCTATGCACCAGATGCATTAGACCGTTGTGTTGACCTAAAGCTTGAAGGTACTGCAGTTGCTGAAAAGACTTTGCACATTACTGGTGCAGGTTGGCAGACACTTACTTTTGACTACAGTTCTGTCTTTGACCCTTCAGCTAACTACGTCAAGGCAAGCCTTATGCCAAACATCGCAAACGTTGGATGTGGCGACTGGGCAACTTGGCCTAAAGGCCTAACCACTTGGTACGTAGATAACATCTCATTCCCAGGTGCGACTAAGGCTGATGTTGTAGTTCCAAGAACTACTCCTTCAGTTCTAGTTAACTTCGAATCAAATGACACTTCTGGTTACTCGATCACCAACTTCGGTAACGTCGATGCCGTCCTAGACACTGGTGCTCCAGATGGTGGATCACTTGGTTCAACCACTGCACTTCGCATCAAGGATCAAGGTGACTGCTGGTCGGGAACCACTTTCCTTAGACGCGGAGCTAAGGAATCACTAGTTTCTTCAGCTAACCCAGTTGTAAAGGCAAACATCTATGCACCTGTTTCAGGACAGGTAATCAAGCTAAAGCTTGAAAACGCTGCAAACGGAAATGCATTTAAAGAAGTTGACGTCACAAGCGTTGCAGGTTGGAAGACCTACAGCTTTGACTTCACCGGCTTTGATGCAAATGTCGATTACAACGTAGCTTCTATCTTTATGAACTTCACCTGTGGTGGAGGAGCTAAGGGAAGCCTAGGTTGGGGAATTGACGACATTGCTTTCAACGGCGCAGTTGGTGCAGGTCTAGGTGCGGTAACTCCTCCTACTCCGTTCAATGGCAACGCAACCGTTCGTCTAGCTGGAATCGATTCAACTAACTCAGTTGAGCGCACAGCAGATGAGACCACCTGGTGCGTTACTAACCCTTGGTACCGTTGTGGCGTTCGCGCAATCACAAAGCAGGTTCCAGTTGGTTCAACTCAGCACCTAACCTTCGTAGTGAGCAACTCAGCTGATGGCAAGCCACTTGCTAACACCTCAGTTACTTTGGTACTAGGTAAGGCGTGGTCAGGTTCAACTGCACACTCTAAGGTAGGCACCACAGCAACTGCTGGTGGCGACTGCTGGTGTGGAAATGACCAGGCTTCTGTTTCTGGTGTAACTGGTTCAGACGGTACCGTTTCATTTGATCTAGTAAACACTGACGTTGCTGCAGACGCTGCTGACAACCCAGGTTCTGCTCTAAACCAGATGCCAACCGGTAAAGATCTTCGTCTACAAATTGCCGCATGGGTAACTAGCCAGACTCAGGACTCTATCGACGTAATCGACCTGGTTTACTACAAGCCAGCTGATGTTGCTCCAACTCCAACCATCGTTACTCGCGTGACTGGAATTGACTCATCAAACGCTTATGTAGGATCTTGTGAAGGCTGGTGCCAGTACTACGCAGACGGACTTCGCTACTTCGAGCGTGGTGTGACTGTTGGTACAACTACCACAATTTCATACACCGTTACCGCAAATGGCGCTCCATACGCTAACAAGACCGTTCACTTGCTCTTGGGTAAGACTTACTCAGGTTCAAATGCAAAAGTCAGCGTTAATGGAAAGTCATTCTCTGGTGGAGGAGAAACTGTTATTGATTTGGTCACCAACTCACAGGGTGTTGTCACCTTCGATGTTGTAAACACCAACTTCAACGCAGATGCAGATCCATACCAGGAGAGAAACCTAGCTCACCCAGTAAACGGTAAGCACCTATTTGCACAGCTAGCTCTAGTTGGCGAAAAGGGTAACGGCGACGTTCTAGACATCCTTGACTTGGTTTACTACCAGCCAAAGGGTGCAGAGCCTGCAACTACCTACAACGTAAGACTTGCAGACTGGTCAGCAGCTAACTCATTCGACGGAACCCACATCTGGGGTGACGGCGGTCTTGGCAGCTGGTTCGACGCAACTACTCGTTACTTCGCACACTATGTTGCGGCTGGATCAACTTTCAACGTTCGCTACAAGGTCACTAACGCAGCCACTGGCGCTAACGCTCCAAATGGAACTGTTGTTACTTTGTACCTAGGTTCAGCTTGGTCAGGTTCAAACGCTAAGTTCACCGTGAACGGTGTCGCTGTTGATGGTAGAACCAAGTGGGGTGCTAATGGTCAGCTTGACCAGGCCACCACTACAGCTACTGTAAGCAACGGATACATCACTGTTCCGATGACTGCAACTGACGTTGTTGAAGATGCAACTGTAAACCCAGGTAACCAAACCGTTAGCCCAGATGGCTTCAACCCGCTATTCATGCAGGTTAAGCTACACGTCGAGGGCAACGCGATTACCCAGCAAGACTGGGTAAACATTGTGGTTACTGCTCCTGCTACTGCTCCAGCGATTACTTCAATCTCTGGAACTGGTGGTAAGAAGGGTCAGGCAATTGACATCGTTGGAACCAACCTGGGAGATGCGCTAGGTTCAAGTGTGACTTTGTTTACACCTGCCATTGGCAAGACTCCGGCAATTTCAACTCCAGTAACTGTTCTTGCAGTTAGTGCAGATGGAACTCGCTTGACCGTTGCATCACCTAACTCAGCTCAAAAGGGTTACTTCAAGGTCACCAACTCGGGAGGCACTGCTACCTCAGCAACTGCCTTCACATCGGCGACCTCAGCAACTGCGAAGCCCGCTATCACTCTTGTCGCCTCATTGGTGAAAGAAGTTGGTGCAAGCTTCACTTTGACTGGAACTAACCTAGGTTCATCTACCAACATCGCTATCGGCGGAGTCAGCGCACCATTTACTGTACTTTCTGCAAACAGCGTGTCGGTAACTGTTCCTGCTGGAGTTACTTCAGGTTCAACCATCTCGGCAACTAACGCAGGTGGTACTGTCAGCTCAACCAAGTTCGTCTACCAAGCTGCTGTGATCACAGACATCACAACAAGTGGCAAGGTTGGCGCAACTGTAACTGTGACTGGTAAGAACCTAAAGGCAACCAAGGTCGTATTTGCAGGTAACAAGAGTGCAAAGATTTTGACCAACACTGGTTCAACTATTACCTTTGCAGTTCCTACTGGTGCAACTACTGGTGCAATCGTGATTACAACTGGTGCAGGTTCTGTTACCTCACAGTCATTCACTGTTCTACCTCCAGCACCAACAGTAACTTCCTTCACACCTACCACAGGTAAGAAGGGTGTCACTTTGGTTTCTGTCAAGGGAGCCAACCTATCGGGTGCAACTGTTACCGTGGGTTCAACCCGGGTGACCGTAGCTGCAGGATCAACTGCTACCTTGCTGAAGTTCGTAATCCCTGCCGGTGCAGCAACAGGCAAGATTACAGTAACAACTGCAGGTGGATCAGCCACATCAACTGCTAGCTTGACTGTAACCAACTAGTACTGAAAAAAAGATTTAGCCCACCTCATAACGGGGTGGGCTAAATCTCTTTAAGCAATAGGTAATACTGCTACAAATTCTGTCTTGCTGGTTGAACCATTCCAAGTCAGCGAAGTATTCAAGCATAGTGAATTGAATATGGCTGAACCGATACCATCGGCACGTCTAGGTGTTGGTTTAGAGCCGTTGTTCTCGACTCTGATCATTAGGTTCTCAACTTCATCCAAGCTGAGTTGAATCTCAACTTCCGTTGCCATACCGTGCTTTATTGCATTGCTGACAGATTCCTTTAGAATCTCATTTACAACTAAAGAACTTTCAAGGTTCTGATTGATTCTTTTTCTCAAGGTTGAGTCAGCAACAAATTTGATTTGGCTGATTCCTTCCCAAGTGCTCCGAATGGCATTCAGGCTATCCTCAACTGAAATTAGGTCTAGCCTCGGTTCCCTTAGAGCATCGGCTGCTCGATTTAGGTCATTCAGAATTGCTTCACGGCCTTCATCCGAGAAAGTAGATTTGGAGGAAAGTCGCATAGTTGCGGCAGTTAGAGCAGCTTGTACCTTGCCATGCAGCAAGGTGTACCATGTGCTCTTAGCAATCCACATACGCTGTTCGAAGAGTTTGTTCTCTCTTGAGAACTGGTCAACAACTCTTTTGAGTCTTACCTCGATAGCAGCTCTACGCGCTTCAATGATCATCGACTGGCTGAACAACATGGAGATGCAAGCGCCAACAACAAGCAAGGTTGGCATCAGGACACTTGAATTTGGGTCGTGTGGGATTTGGTAAAGCAATAAATATGCAGGTAACGAAGCTGAAAAGGCTGGTAACCAGCAAGTGAAAAGAATTTGATTGACACTTGCATTCTTGAAGGCTTTGGTCAGGTATTTATACAACAGAAGAGCAAAGAGATAGGTAAGAGAAGCCAGCAGGACATCCAAACCAGTAGCTTGTTTCAGAAACATTTGACACATTGACATCCAACAGATGAAGACAAAAATGAATGAAGCAAATGGTCGAATCGCTCTAGAGTAATCAAGTCGAATTTGTTCAGGTGGAGTTAGAGTAACCGAGCTAGCTGGAATCTGCCGCTGAAGTCGACTAGCCTCTTCGGATAGGGCCTTGCTAATAGGTTTAACCTCATCTCGAAGGAAATCTTGAATTCGCTTTGCTACTTCAGCTGGTCGTTCTGATGATCTAATTGACTCTCGAATTGCAGTCAATCTAGGCATCAATTCATCGGTGGTCCTTTTGCGAAGCTCTGCTTCTTCTTCCTTGAAAATTTCGCTGATGTTTTCCCTGTAGCCAATCAAGTACTGCTCTTTGTCCAGGAGTTCTCGTTGAATCTTGGTCTGTTCAATGCGAGCTCCCAGGATGTTCGAGTAAATGAGAAGAATTCCGATTCCTATTCCCACTCCACCGAAGAATCTAACCAGGTAGTTGCCGCTATCTGGAACACCAAAAACTTCACAGAAAAATAAGGTGGCGGCGTTTTTAACCCCCATGCTGGTAGCCGCGGTTGCCAAGTTGAAGTATGGGCGTTCATTTTCAGAAAAATTCAGTCTGCGACCTAGCCACCAAAAGAGAACTACAATAACAAGACCGCAAAGAAATGCCAGAGTATTAATCGGGAACCAAAGGACGGTGTAATTGTTTAGTCGGGCAGCGTCAAAGGCGAGACTGGAAAGCGACACCACAACAATGGCAAAAACCAAAATCGGTATTCCCCAGACCTCAGTTAGTCCCAGCCTGCGCCAAGATTTGGCAAAACTTAGTTCATTAGTCGACACAGTTTCTCCCGAGTTCTAGCAACCAGATAAGTCTAGTTTTGCCACGGATTAGCGGTCGATGACCTGCCCGAAGCCTTGGTACGAGGAGTAGTGGATCCAGTCAACCAGAACCTGTCCTCGCAAAATAGTTCCAGCAGGAACATTAGGCAAGCTTGCTTGGAAAGGGTAAACGCTAAAGACGATGAACTCCGGAACATCGAATGGCCAAGTGCCGCCATCTCGAACGACCTGAGCTTTGGTGAAACTCTTATAGACAGTTCCATCTAGCAAGAAGTCGATAGTAGTTGGAGTCCACTGTAGGCCGTATATGTGGTAATCGCTGGAAAGCTGGGCTCGGTTCAGCGGTGCATTAGTGCTAAATCCTCCTCCGCCATTCCAGTCGGTAGTTGTCCCAGCATAGTTACCGTGAATAGTTGCACTAGAGCCAAAATCAGTCCAAGGTCCGGATTCTTGAATGTCAAATTCACCGCAAGTTGGCCAGTGAGCAACATCTTCACCGAACATATAGAAAGCGCTGAACCAACCAGGATCGGAAGCTATCTTTATTCTTGCCTCAACCTTTCCGTACAGGAATGCAGTCTTACCTAGGGTGTGGATTATTCCACCGTTCCAACTACCGTCAGAACATTTTTGCATTCCAATAGCAAGATTTCCATTGCCATCTTCTTGAACTAGATCTGGAGCAGTACCCTGGATGAAGTTATTCCAGTCCAGCGCATACTTCCATGAATCTGAGTTTGGTCTACTTCCAGCAACACCATTGAAATCTTCAGACCAAAGGTAGTTGCCACCTAGAGTCGGATTTGCCGAGAGAGTTGGGCTCGTGGAAGTTGTAGTGATAGATGACTTTCTAACCTGAGCACCTGGGAATAGGAAGTTTTTGAAGTAATACTTTTGTCCAGTAGAAGCCATCCCTGGATTTACCATAAGCGCCAGAGTCGAGTAATTAGTTTGTGGATCGAAGGACTGTGAACCAGGAGCTAGATTGTTGAAGTCGAAGGTTATGGTTTCCCACTGGTTGGCTTTGGTTGTGAAAGCTTTAGCTTCGACAAACTTTGTGTAATTCACCCGTTCGTTTTGCAAGCGCAACAAGATTGCCATGTTGGCTGCCGGTGCATAGACCTGAACGGTTACTGTTCGATTATTAGTCGAAGTGAAATTACCAGAAGGAAGAGTGGTTAGAACCGAGTAGTCCCAGATTCCCGAAGGTGAATCTGATCTTCCTCTGGTAACGGCTAGGACAGTGTCCTTGCCGTTGACTGGGTCAACATCTATATTCGCAATCTGCCCAAATAGGGTAATTCCTGAACAGGCTTGATAGAACAGGCTATCAATCGGTCCAGAAGGGGTATATAAGGTGTTGTCCACTGTGCCGCCGCCGCCGTTGTTACCTCCACCACCAGCGTTACCGGCACTGAGGCTGTATTCCAAGTTAGTGATGTCAATGGTGTCAACCGCAAGGTCGGTCACCCAAGCAGCAATCTGAGTGTAAAGTCCTGCTCGAGGTGAACCGTCTAAACCGGTTATTGCAAAACTGACGATGCCCAAACTATCTGTGGTTCCAGTAACAGTTAATTGATCAAGTGGTGATTTATCAGATCCCGTGGTGCTTTGGTTTCCAACACTTACTTTTGCGTTGGAACCGCCAAATCTCTTTCCTACGCTCAGATTCACCAGCTTGTTTGCAACTGGGTTACCTTTAGAGTCGGTCACCTTGTATTTCATGGTGGTGGTGCTTAGAACTTGAACCTGTGCGATTCTGAAACTTAGACCCGGGTGATACCAGCCATTTGCCACCCAGCTATTTGCTGCTCCAACATCACTATTTGAATTCGTGTCGTCAAAGTTCTGTTGTCTTATTGTCCAGGGACCTACCTGAACAGCAGGAGGTTGAACCGTTGAAGTCAACGCGATGGTGACAGATTTGATAACACTCTTGGCTGCTAAGTAATTAGCATCTCCGGAATTAGTAGCTCTGATGGTGCATTTACCTACTTTTATTGCATGCACTTTGTTGCCGTCTACGGAACAAACACTCTTAGTGCTGGAGATCAGCAAAGTAATTCCAGATGTCTGAGTAGTGCTAATCGTGGCATCAGGGTTAGCCATTGACAGCCAATCAAAATCTGAAACAGTTATAACGTTCGGAGCTTTAGCTACGGTGAAACTGCGAGTGACGCTTCGGGCCGGTTTGTAGTTTGCTGTTCCCGGATTGCTGGCTGTGACTTTACAGATACCAGCACTGAGAATTTTCACAACTCGTTGAGTTTTAAGTTGACAAACCGCTGGTGTAGAAATTGAAGCCGTAGTTACACCAGCATTTTCGGAGATATTCAAAGCTATGTCAGGATCACCGTAGGTCACTTTCGTGAGTGGAGCGAAGGTTATAACGGTTGTGGCAAGGGTCACCGCAGAGCTTAATTGGACGGAACTTAGCGCTAAGATAGCGCTCAAAATAAGGGTTAGTTTCCGTCTCATGTTCTTAGCCTAAGCCCTCTGAAAGGGCTTTCACAGAGTCCTAGAGCATTACTCTCAGATAATCCGCAACATCGGCCATGACCCGCTCATCTACTGAATGACCTAAACCTGGATAGGTCTTGGTGATTGCTTTGGTATGAGTTTGTAGCCAAGAGTTGAGTTTGGAAATAGCTTCTTTGGTAATCAGTGGATCTTCTAAACCACGACAGTAGATAACTCTAGGTTTATTCAGTTCAAGAGTTTTATCTCCAGCTAGTTCTCCAGAGTAGATAAAGCCAGACAGGATTACTGTTGCTTGAATCTTTTCGGGCCGGGTTCTTAGCAACTGAGTTGCCATCAGAGCTCCCTGAGAGAAACCAATCAGGATTAGTTTGGATTGCTCTGGGACCATTTGATCTATCCAATCCCAAAGGGATTGGGTTACTCCTAATACATCCTCTGCTGAAGGGTTTAGAGCTTGAGTCAGTTGGTACCAAGCGAACCCCGAATATTCAGAATTCAGTGGTGCCCTAGGAGAAAGCCAAGGAAGGTCCGGCAGATAGTTGATTAGTTCAGGCAGATCTCTCTCGTCTGCTCCATAGCCATGCTGGAAAACTACAACTGGCTGCCCCTCAGTTATGGTGCCACCAGAAACGAATTTCACTATCTCCAGGGACATAGGTTAGTTAACCGCTTCAGGGTCATAAATCATTTCCCTTACTTCTTGATCGCAACGACAGGATTTGGCTATCTTTTGAGCCCAAAAGTATGCCTCTTTTTCAGTTTCAACATCTATTACTGAAAAGCCGCCTAATCTAACTTCACTGGCTTTGATAGGTCCGAGCTTTACTTCACCGAGTTCGTTTATGACTACGGGCTTATCTTCAAAGAAACCTCCACCAAATTGCCAAACTCCAGCAGCCTTAGCTTCTCTGACCACCGCATGGGAATCTTCGGCTACCTGGGGTAGTTCGTGCATGGGAAACTTCATGTCTCCGTCATTGAAAGATATTATGAATCTGCGCACTTAGAAGCCTTTCTACTTTCTATAAGACTATTCGAGTCTTTTATCTGAAGGGAGATAGAGGTAAAGGTATGCTCCTATTATGAGTAATTTAGAACGCCCTGAAATTGAACCTATGTTGGAGCCTGCTCCAACTGTTCTGACCATGAAAGACATCGTTGTTGGTGAAGGAGCTGAAGCACCTGCTGGCGCAACAGTTGAAGTTCACTACATGGGTGTTGACTATGAAACCGGTGAAGAGTTTGACTCCTCATGGAGTCGAGATGAGTCAATTGAATTCCCACTTGGCAGACTTATCAAAGCTTGGCAAGAAGGTATTCCAGGGATGAAAGTCGGCGGCAGAAGAATGCTGATCTGCCCTCCAGAGATGGCTTATGGTCCTGCTGGTGGCGGTCACGCTCTATCTGGCAAAACCTTGGTGTTCGTTATTGATCTTCTAGGCGTTAATTAAACAAAGGCATAAATGAAAGAACCCCTTCTTGGAAGAAGGGGTTCTAGTAGGCCCCGTCGGGATCGAACCGACGACCCACGGATTAAAAGTCCGTTGCTCTAACCAACTGAGCTAGAGGCCCGTATTACAACTTTCCTATTCTAATCAAAACCTCAGTGATTAGCGAAGGAGATGGTGGCTTGAACGGCATTCTTCCAGCGCCTGTATTCACTGTCTAGGTTTGATTTTGGTGTGAATTGGCTCTCCACCGGATTTAGGTTCTTTAGATCAGCCATATTCCACAAACCAATTCCTAGCCCTGCTAGGTAGGCAGCGCCGAGAGCGGTGGACTCCAGTTGCTTTGGTCTTTCGATTGTGGTCTGTAGCAGGTCTGTCTGGATTTGCATCAACAGGTTGTTAGCTGATGCACCACCATCAACTCGAAGAGTTGATAGTTCGGCATTCATGGCATCGAATACATCTCTTACCTGGAACGCAAGAGCTTCTAGAGTTGCTCTAGCTAAATGACCTCGTTGAGTTCCTCTGGTGAGACCAAAGACAGTTCCTCTGGCATCAGGTTGCCAATAAGGAGCACCTAGACCGGTGAGAGCTGGAACAAAAACCAATCCACCGTTATCGCTAACTGTTCTAGCTAGCTCTTCTATTTCTGCAGCATTAGAAATAATCTTTAGTTCATCTCTTAGCCACTGCACTGCTGCTCCTGAAACAAACACAGATCCTTCGTTGGCATAAGTAATCTTGTTATTTAGTTGCCAAGCAACTGTTGTGATTAAACCATTGTCTTGAACTCTGCCTATAGGTCCAGTGTTCTGCAGGATAAAACCACCGGTGCCGTAGGTGCATTTAGCACCACCAACTTCAAACTGAGTTTGCCCAAATAGAGCTGCTTGCTGATCTCCTGCAACACCGGCGATAGGCACATCAAGACCAAAGAATGATTCTGGATTGGTATTACCGATAACGCCACTTGAATCAGTCACGGTAGCTAAAGCATGCTTAGGTATCTCAAACAGATCTAGTAAGTCATTACACCAGTCACCGGTGTGGATATCGTAAAGCTGTGTTCTCGATGCATTACTTGCATCAGTAGCATGAACTTTACCGTTGGTGAGTTTTGCAATTAGAAAAGTGTCTATGGTGCCAACCACAGCTGAACCTGAGATTACTTTTTCCCAAACCGCTTTATTGTTTTTGGCTATCCAACGAAGTTTAGATGCACTGAAGTAAGGATCTAGCGGTAATCCAGTTAGCCTCTGCACTGATGGACCAGCGTTTAGCTCCTCAAGGATTTTAGTGGTTCGGCGATCTTGCCAAACAATGGCATTACATTCTGGTTTTAAGGTTGTCTTATCCCAGATCCCAACAGTTTCTCTTTGGTTTGTGATTCCGATAGCAAGGATTGGGGTATTTATTTGATCTAAGACTTGCTTTACTGAAAAGACAGTGGCATCCCAGATTTCATTTAGGTCATGTTCTACCCAGCCTGGTTGAGGATAGTGCTGAGGGAATTCGGTATAGCCTCTGGCAACAATGCTTCCTGAAGCATCAACCGCAAGGGCGGTGATTCCAGTAGTTCCAGCATCTATCGCGAGAATCATCTTTTTCCTTAGTGGGGCATAGGTTCATAAACCAGATCTTCTGGTTCTGCAGATTTCCTAGGCCATTCAATTAACAACATAGCCCCTAACATCAGTAAGCCACCGATAACAGTCTGGGTGCTGAGCACTTCTTGGCCCACGGCAACCGAGGTGGCTGCAGCAAAGACAACTTCCATGGTGAGAATGATGGCCACTCTAGAGGCATCCATGATTGATTGAGCCCAGGTCTGGAAGAAGAACGCGATAGCTGTTGCAAATACGGCGGAGAATAATATGGCAAACCAGACCTGACCATCCAGTGGTGCCTGAATGCCATCGGGAACAGCACCTACCCAACACAACACCGCAACTGTCACCAACTGGATAACGGTTAGGGCATAGACATCTTTGTTTGGTGACCATCTGGATAATCCAACAATATGCACGGCAAAACCTAGAGCACAAAGCATGGTCCAGATTTGACTGTAATCAAAGCTGGCATCCTTGATAGTTATGAATGCTAAACCTAAAGTTGCCAGAATCGCACCTAAGGCAACAATAGAGTTAGGTTTCCTTTTGAAGAACAACCAGATCAAAAGAGGAGTCAAAACAACATAGAGCCCAGTAATGAAACTGGTTATGGCTGCGGTTGAAGAAATAAGTCCAATAGTTTGAGTTACATAGGCAAAACCTAAAATAATTCCAAGAATGATTCCATATTTCAAAGTCTCACCTTTCAAAGCTAAAACAGTTTTCGGTTTAACCGCAATCATCAGTAGTGATGCAATGCTGAATCGGATGGCTAGAAAGTCAAAGACTGGGATCTTGTTCATGGCTGGTTTCATAACCACGAATGAAGCACCCCAGGCGATAGTTACTATCAGTAGGGCAGCAACTGCTAGGCCGTTTCTCTTCACCAACTAAGTCTATTTGTGACGTTTAATCTTGGTGTTGTGAGCTACGTGCCTGACCATGCTTGGGAAAACCAAACCGTGCATTGGGTAGACACTAAACCAATAGAGATGTCCAAGTAATCCCTTGGGAACATAAATGGCTCGTTGAATTACTTTGGTGCCACCGGTGGCTGTGCTTTCGGCTTTGAATTCCAACCAGGCCAATCCTGGCAATTTCATTTCTGCTCTAAGTCTTAGCAGATGGGGGCGTTCGATAGCTTCAACTCTCCAAAAATCCAAGGCGTCACCGTCGATTAGGTGGTTTGGATCTCGGCGTCCTCTGCGCAGACCAACACCGCCGATGAATCTATCCATCAGTCCGCGAAGTTCCCAAGCCCAGGTCGCGGTTGAATAACCGTTGTCTCCACCGATAGATTCAATTCGCTGCCAGACTTCATCAATAGTGTCGTCAGTTAATTCAGTTCTCACATCGGTGTAAAGCGAACCACCCGCCCATTTTGGGTCAGTAGGTAGTGGTTCGCTTGGACTACCAGGCAGTGAAGCGTTAGACCAGCGAGTTTCCACGTTAGCTTCTTTGATACGAGTAAGAGCCAGAGCAACTGCACTCTTGAATGGCGTTAGTCCAGCCGGCGGGTCAGGGATGTATTGCTTGATTGACTCATCACTGGCAACAACTTCGTTTTTGAGACTGTCAATCAACCTTCTGGCAAGAGTAATCGGAACCGGTGTGACTAAACCAACCCAGCCACTAGATAGCCGCGGAGTTAACACTGGCAATGGGAGTATCAGTCGCTTCTTTAGTCCAGCCGCTTCGGCATACTGCAGCATTAGCTGCTTATAGGTGAGTACCTCTGGGCCACCGATATCGAACCATCGATTAAGTTTTTCTTTGATTGAAGCTGAGCCAACAAGGTAACGTAAAACATCTCTAACCGCTATTGGTTGAATACGAACGTTTACCCACTTCGGTGTAATCATCACTGGCAAACGTTCGGTCAAATAGCGGAGCATTTCAAAAGAAGCTGAGCCAGATCCAATTACCACACCAGCTCTTAGCTCAATAGTTGGAACACCGGATTCTCTTAGGATTTCTCCGGTTTCAGCTCTAGAAGAAAGGTGAGCTGAGAGCTTTGCTGTTTCTTCGGCCATACCACCAAGATAAATAATTCGACTCACGCCATTAGCTTTGGCAGCTTTACCGAATGTCTCAGCCCACTGTTTCTCTTCAGCCTCAAAATTGTCCTTAATCATCAGAGCATGAAGTAGGTAGTATGCAATGTCAACATTTTTTAGTGCTTGATTAACCGATGACTCGTCGGCTGCATCGCCTTCAATGATCTCTACCTGATTAAACCAGGGGTAACTGGTAAGTCTTTCAACATGTCTAGCAAAAACCCTAACTCGGTAACCATGCGCCAACAGTTCTCGAATCAGACGGCCACCAATATAGCCAGTGGCCCCGGTTACCAAACAAAGTGCCGGACTACCGTCAGCGCTCTTGGCTAACTCTAGGTCCGCAGTGATTTCACCAGACATCAGTGGACCTGAGAAACTACGCCTTCAACCGTGTTGCGGTAAAGCGGCTTCTTTTCACCGGCTTCAATGGCAACTGAAAGTCTATTTTCGTGTGGGGCAACCGGGCAGGTAGCAAAGTCGGTATAGGAGCATGGGAAGTTACCGGAATAGTTGAAGTCCAAGATGTATGAGCCATCTTCCTGGTAATTTGCGGTAACCGATCTGCCGGTTCCATAGGTGAGAACATTTGAAGTCTCATCTTTGAAGTAAATTACTAGGTTTTTACTGCCAGCCTTTTCAAAAGCAGTGAGCTTGTATTCAACTCCATCAATCTGGAAAAGCAATACACCAGGAGAGACGTAAAGTGTGGTCATGCCTTCAACCACTGAACCCACTACTACCTCTTTGGCAAATGGGAAAGGTTCAAAGCTAGCTATTACAGAGAATTTAGCATCGTAGTCAAAAGTCAACACACCTTCAAAGGCTTGGAGCATTTCAGATCTTGGATCTCTAGGTCGAACTACCAGTTGGTTATTGCGGAAAGCAAGTTCAACTTTGATGTCATCAAAATCAATAGTCTTGTCTTCCATTCCAATAAACCAGGAGTGGTCCCCAGTGTTGCTTTCTTTTACAAAGACAGTTTCACCATCAGACCACCAGGATCCTGACAGACCAAGAATTTCTTGCGGTTCAGCGCTAAGCCAAACCAAGCTGGTGATTGATAGGAAACCAGTTGGGTCAGAGAAGTTACGATTTCTGGATTCAATCCAGTTGAGCCAGTTCTGCGGTGGGTTAGTCATGGTTTCACTCTACCTCGAGGCTAAACCTCGACCTGCTCCAGTGCTGCAATCTTAAAGTTTCCCTTATTGTTTTTAGCGAAATAAACCAAGTAAAAGCTCCCCGGTTTCAACGAAGAGATTTCTGCCAAATGCTTACGATCGGTCTTAGCTGAGTAATGTTCAAGAGCTTGGACAATTATTGGCAAAGCAGGTCGATGACTGCATAACACAGTGCCGGTCTGTGACTCTACCAGCGTATGAACGAGTTTATGTGTTCGTTGCGGTCCATTCTTCGCCCCAAGTTCGCTCAGTTGAGACCGCTCAATCAACTTAACTTTATGTTTTAACACAAACGGTTTTACCGTATCCATGCACCTGCGCCACTTGCTGGAAACAACTCTCTTCACGTCGTAACTAGCCAAAATGTCCTGCAATGACTGAGCTTGCTCTTTGCCAGCCGGAAGTAAGGGTCTGGTTGCCTCACCTTTTGACCATTCTGTTCGCGGGGTTGCCTTGGCATGGCGCAGAATTACCAGTGGTTTAGTTTCTAGCGCTCCAGACTTATCCAAAGCAACTAGCACGTTTAGCGGGGCAATGTCATGTTTGTAGGTGAGTTTCCTTTTTGCTTCTCGGATTGTCATCCATTGCAGGGCGCTTACCTCGTCGTCGGGTCTAAAATTTTGTCGCTTTAGAGCTTTCTCAGTAACCTGGGCAGACCAGTAATGGACTAATTTGGTTTTGCCCTGCTCTAACTCATATTCAATTTCGTAGAGCTTGGGACCGAGGTGAACTTTAAGTCCGGTTTCTTCCTGAATTTCCCTAACCGCACATTCAACTATGTGTTCACCTTTATCGAGCTTGCCCTTAGGCCAACTCCAGTCGTCGTAGCGAATCCGGTGGATCAGTAAAACCTTGAGTTCGCCTTCGTCCTTGCGCCAGAGTATTCCGCCAGCAGCCAAAACCTTCATTAACGATTAACTCCAAGGGTAAGCGTCTTGCTCATCAGGGCATCCTGAACATCAACTAGTTCGGCTGCATTTCTTCCACCGTTGCGCAACCAAGTGCCGTCTGCTTGCAAATGCCAAGATTTAGATTCATCGCTCATACCTAAACTAAACAAGTTTTCCATTTCCTTCAGCTGATCCTCTTGGCGGATTCGAACCAATGTTTCGACTCTGCGATCTAGATTTCTATGCATCATGTCTGCTGAACCAATATAAACTACTGGGTCATTGTCATTTAGGAAACGGAACACTCTGGAGTGTTCTAGATATCTACCTAAAACAGATCTCACCGTGATGTTTTCGCTAAGTCCTGGAACTCCTGCCTTCATGGCACACATTCCTCTGACTAAAATCTCAACTTTCACCCCGGCCATTGAAGCTCGATATAGCGAATCAATAATTCCCTCGTCAACCAAGCTGTTTAGCTTAATTTGAATACCTGAGGGCTTACCGTCAATAGCATTTTTCATCTCAGCAGCAATCAGGTTAGTTAGTCCCTGACGAACACCGACCGGTGAAACCAAGAGCTCGGAGAAGGTTAGATCTTCCGCATATGCGGAAAGGCGGTTGAACAATTTGGCAACGTCTTCACCAACTACATCCCTAGCTGTCAGCAGTCCATAGTCTTCATAGAATCTTGCGGTTTTCGGGTTGTAATTTCCGGTGCCGATGTGACAATAACGCTTTAGCTTGCCATCTTCATGACGAATTACCATGGCCAACTTGCAGTGAGTTTTGAGTCCCACGATTCCATAGACTACGTGAACACCGGCTTGTTCTAATTTTCTGGCCCAGCCGATGTTGTTCTGCTCATCAAATCGAGCCTTGATTTCAACTAGGGCGAGCACCTGCTTGCCAGCTTTAGCTGCACTGATAAGCGCATCGACAATAGGGGAGTCACCGCTGGTGCGGTAAAGAGTTTGCTTAATGGCAAACACCTTAGGATCTTTAGCTGCCTGTTCGATAAAGGCCTGAACGCTGGTGCTAAATGACTCGTAAGGGTGGTGTAACAGGATATCTCGCTGCCGAAGTGCACTGAAGATGCTGGAACCTTCATCGTTGGCTTGTTTTAGATATCGGTTGGTAACCACCTGGTGGGGAAGATAGTGAAGTTCGGGTCTTCTCATGAAAGCAATGTCGCTTAGCCCAGTTAGATCGAGTGGACCTTCTAAGCTGTAAACATCTTCGTCTTCAATATCTAGTTCACCTTTGAGTAGTTCTAGAACCTCTGGATCAATGCTGCTGGAGACTTCTAGACGAACTGCTGGACCGAATCTTCTTCTGGCCAACTCGGCTTCCAGAGCTTGAAGGAGGTTGTCCGTTTCGTCTTCATCTACTTCTAAATCCTCATTACGAGTAACTCTGAAGTTGTGATACTGCAGGATTTCCATTCCCTCAAAAAGATCGCCAAGATTCTGACCAATCAAATCTTCCAACACCACAAAACGAACTCCCGCCCAAGCTCCCGGAACTCTAACGAACCTAGGCAGTGTTGGTGGAACTTTGACCCTGGCAAAAAGCCTGCTGTCATTGTCAGGGTGTTTAACCATTACTGCAATATTTAGTGACAAACCTGAGATATATGGGAACGGGTGAGCAGGGTCAACAGCCAGGGGAGTTAATACCGGGAAGACTTGCTTTCGATAGTAATCACTTAATTGTTCTTTTTCACTTGGATCTAAGTCTTCGAATTTTGTAATGTTTATTCGACTAGCACTAAGTGCAGGTTCGATAGCTTCGAGGTAAAGCTTCGCCTGTCTTTCTTGCAGTTGATGTGTCTTTCGACTTATCTCAGTTAGAACTTGAGCGGGTTCTAGGCCACTACTTGAAGTTACGGCTAAGCCGGTTGCGATTCTTCTTTTTAGACCTGCAACTCTGACCATGAAAAACTCATCAAGGTTGGAAGAAAAAATACTTAGAAAGTTGACTCTCTCTAGGAGGGGAATACTTTCATCTTCGGCTAATTCCAAAACACGTTCGTTGAAGGCTAACCAAGAGATTTCCCGATCGAAGAATCGGTCGTTTGGTAGGTCAAAGCCAGTTGGTGGCAGTTGGATTGCCATTGTTTCTTCAGACATACCTAAAATCCTTTCAAAGTTTTCTTTAGTTAAGGTGAACTGTTAGTAACCACCAGAAATTGCTGATTCCTCATCAACAACTAGGTTGAATCGGTAACCCACGTTTCTAACCGTGCTAATTAGTCCCTCTAGGTCACCTAGTTTTGCTCTTAGCCGACGAATATGGACATCAACGGTTCTGGTGCCACCAAAATAGTCATAACCCCAGACTTCGCTTAGCAGCTGGTCTCTGGTGAAAACCCGCCCTGGATGTTGGGCTAGAAACTTCAATAATTCGAATTCTTTGAAGGTGAGATCCATGGGTTGCCCATGGATTTTGGCGGAGTATGAGGCTTCATCAATGACAATTCCAGCAGTTTGAATCTTGCCAGGGTGGTCAAAATCTTTGATTTTTGCCAAAGCTAGTCGTATCCGGGCATCAATCTCTCCGGGCCCAGCGGAAGTCAGTAGGAAGTCATCTGCGCCCCATTCGGCTGAAATAGCTGGCAGCGCGGCCTCGCTCACCACCAATATAAGTGGACTAGACAAACCTGTGTTTTGCAATAAAGTTGCCAAGGATTTGGCGTTGATTAGGTCTTTTCGAGCATCGAGCAGAACTATGTCGTGGGCAGGAGCATCGAGAAGGGCAACCGGATCTGGGCTGATGTGACGAACTTTATGGCTAAGGAAACTAAGTGCAGGGAGCAGGCTAAGGTCGGATGACTCCGAAAGTATGAGCAAATGTGCCATTTCACCTCCCGTTTACCCCATAATCTTACTCTTTTCGGGCAAGATGGATTTATGAGCAAGGACTGGATAGCCATTGCAGCGGTCTGGGTTCTCGTTGGGGTTGGGGCTTTAGTTGCCGTTCTAACTTTTGAACCTGGATATGCAATTAGAAGCCTCGGAGTATTAGCAGCCAGCTCATTGGCCCTAGTCTCGGTGGTCAATCTTTTCAACTCACACACTGAAGGCATTGTTCGCAGACAGATCTATACCGCTGGCGGTGCATATGCCATTTTGGGTCTGGCTGGGCTTTACCTGCTACTGAAGTAAACTTTAGATATGCCACTAGACATCTTTTTCTTGGGACTACTCGTTCTTGCCGGTCTTGCCATCGGTGCCATCAGCATCTTAGTAATTTACAAGCTCTTCAAGGGTCAGCGCTAATTGTTCGTAATCCCAGAAGGTTTACCGATTGAGTTAACCCCTTTGGCTTTCCTGGTCGGAACCTGGGAAGGTATTGGAGTTGTTTCTGACAAATACCTTGATCCAGAAAATCACCGAGAACAAAAACTCCAGCAGAGAATTACCTTTTCCTTCAGTGAAGCAAACTACCTCACCTATCACGCAACCACGAGACTTCTGCCTGATCAGACCACTGGGACAACAGAAATTGAATTACCTGCCGAATTAGGTTTCTGGAGATTAGCCAAACCAGCAGAAACTGCAGATCACGGTCCCGCAGTGTTGCCGGGTTTTGGTGAAAGAAAAATTATTTCTGCTGAAGATTTGGAGCAGTATCGCAATGAACGCGGTGGATTTGATATCGAAGCTTCAATTATTCATCCAGGTGGAGCCTACGAGTTTTATGCCGGTCAGGTTAAAAGTGGACGAATCGATATGAGAACCGTCGCAGGATCGCATATGCCAGCTCACCTAATTGAAGCAGGTAAAGGTTGGGGTTATGCAGAACGCATGTATGGCACGGTAACTAAAGATGCAGTTACCAAGTTGTTTTGGATTATGGAAGTTTCAGCTTCGGTTAGAGAGCCTCAGGTTCCTTTAGTTTCTGTTGAGTTGGTTCGAATTGCCTAATCCAAATCAGGAACAAAAAGACCTGCTTGCTGGCCTTTCTTATGTTTCTTTGGATAAAAAAGTTTTAGAAATTTCTGGAACAGATCGCCTAACTTGGCTAAATGACATGCTGAGTCAAAAACTAGATGACCTAAAACCAGGTCAATCAGTTGAAGCACTCTGGCTTGATGCCCAAGGAAGAGTTCTAAGAGATTTCCATATCTTGGATGATGGTGATAAGACCTATCTGATTACATTCACCGAAGGCTTTGAAGCTTTTCTGAATTCAATTTCACGAATGATTTTTAGAGCGCAAGTGACTCTCAAAGACCGCACAGATTTACAGGTGGTAGCCACTTTCGGCAGCCCGATTGAAGGCTCAGAGCTTTCCTGGCAAGACCCGTGGCCAGCAACGACGCCAGGTGGCTGGCGTTATGGAGTGCTAGAAGGTGTTGACTGGAATTACTTTGAATCAATAATCACTTCCTTGCCAACTGGGCTAACCCCAGCTTCAACTATGGCACTGGATGCCTTGAGGGTGGCGGCCAAAAGACCTGCTGGGCCTAATGAAATTGATGAGCGCTCCATACCCCATGAGTATGACTGGCTAGCCACAGCAGTGCATTTGGATAAGGGTTGCTATCGCGGTCAGGAAACAGTAGCGAAGGTTCACAACCTTGGCGCTCCACCTAGAAGATTGGTCTTTTTGCATCTTGATGGATCCGGTCACCTAGTTCCAGAGCTAGGGGATGAAGTTATAGCTGAGGATGGGATTGGCAAGATCACCTCGGTAGGTTCTCATTATGAAATGGGTCCTATTGCCTTGGCAGTGATCAAACGAAACAGCTCTATGGAACAAGTTTCAGTGAAACTTTCTTCAGGTGCAATGGTTTCAGCAGCTGTTGAAGAGATAGTTCCAAGCAATGCCGGTGGAGTCGTTGATCTAGGCGATTTTAGGAAGAAGCGCTAACCGCGTTCCAGTCAACGGTTAGTTCACCAAGTTTCCATCTTTTTGGTTCTGCTTTGATTGGCCAACCCATACCAAGTAATTGGTAACAAACCGCGGTGAATCTTTGAATAGGGGAGAACACCGATAACCCTGCATTATTCGACCAAGCAAGATCTAAGTCGGTCAAAAACTTATGAATCTTTTCACCTTCAACGTTGTGATGAATCAGCGCTTTTGGTAGCCGCTCGGCAACTGTTGAAGGTGTCTGTAATCCAA
>Ga0214923_10002160_pt1 | contig 26655 bp, 20 predicted proteins | sample LL1510_MetaG_FD_177993 | JGI IMG/M metagenome (GOLD analysis project Ga0214923, IMG submission 177993) | Freshwater microbial communities from Lake Lanier, Atlanta, Georgia, United States - LL-1510 | ecosystem: Environmental > Aquatic > Freshwater > Lake | place: USA: Georgia | collected...
CAGCATCAGGTGTTTCGCAAAGGGCAGGCAGGCAGCGTTTTGTTGTGGCCGTTGCTTCGCAAGAAGGAACAGCATAGCCGGGTGGCATGGAGCGATGAAGCCCCCAGTTATATGCAGGCCAATCTGGCGCAGGAGCTCTGCGCGACGATGGTAGAAACGATTCGGCAATGGCTTGAGAGTGGGCGAATGCTGGCATCCAAGGGCCGTGCGATTGGGGCAGGGGATATTCTGATTCTGGTGGGCAAACGCAAGCCTTTTGCTCCGTTGTTAATTGCCATGCTGAAAAAAGCGGGCATTGCGGTGGCAGGTTCCGACCGGTTGACGCTCAACGAGCATCTGGCGGTACAGGATATTCTCTCCTTGGCGCGCTGGTGTTTGCTGCCAGAAGATGATCTGTCATTGGCAGAGGTATTGAAAGGGCCATGGTTTGGGTATTCGGAGGATGCGTTGTATGGGTTAGCCTATGATCGGGGTAACGCATCATTGTGGTTGCGATTGCAAGAGCAGGATACTGCAACCGTCGCCGCGTTACAGGAGATACGGCATCAGGCGTTCGCCCAGACCCCGCATGATTGGCTGCTTTATATCACAGAAACACTGGCCGGACGCCGGAGCTGTAAAGCACGGTTTGGTGAGGAAATTGATGAGTTGTTTGATGAACTGCTCCATCAGGCGATGCAGTTTGAAGTATCGCACACACCGTCACTGCAATCGTTTGTCGCCTGGTTGCTGTCGGGAGACAGCGACATTAAGCGAGAGCTGGATCAAACGGGCAATGCGGTGCGCGTCATGACGGTGCATGGTGCCAAGGGTCTGGAAGCGCCGATCGTCATGCTTCCGGTTGCCATAACGAGAGGGAATCCACGGCAATCGCAGGTGTGGTGGGCAGGAGATTACCAGCAAGATTGGATGATATTGGCAGAACCGCCGGAGACCAAATCAGAGGTCATCGATGCGCTGAAGCAGGAAAAGAGACAGTTGGCTGCACAGGAGAGCAAGCGGCTGCTTTATGTGGCGATGACGCGTGCGGAAGATGAATTGCATGTTTGCGGGTATAGTACGGTAGAAAAGATTCCGGAAGACAGTTGGTATGAACAGGTGCGCGTTGGGATGAAAGCCTTGCCCGATTGTCAGGAACTTCCAGATGGAGGGTTGCGCGTTGCCTGCGAGCAAGCGGTTGCGGTGCCCGAAAGCGTATCTGTTCCGTTGGATGCGCCGGCACCGGAGATCCCGTTATGGACCACCAGCAAAGCGCGCAAGGAAGTGCCGCGAACTGTATGGACTCCGTCGCAGCTTCCGCAGACCGACCCCGCATCCCATCGTGGTGAGGGTGAAGATGGCGCAGAAATGGCCCGCATACGGGGCACGGCGCTGCACCGGCTGCTAGAGTGGATGCCGTCGCAGGAGGTGGTTATCCAGAAATCAACATTGGTAGCCTGTGCAACGCGGTTGCTGTCGCACGTGAGTGCCGAAGAGGTGAACGAGCTGGTGGAAGAAGTCTGGCGTATACGGGAACATCCGGAGTGTGCCTGTGTGTTCTCGGCTCAGGCGCAGGCGGAAGTGTCGGTGGTAGGCCATCTGCACGCATCCGATGGCACCGTGTACACATTCTCCGGACAGATTGACCGCCTGATCATTACCGAATCCGAAGTGCATATCATTGATTTCAAGAGTAACCGGGTGATACCGGACAAGGTTCAGGATGTATCGCGCGCCTATATACACCAGTTATGGGTGTATCGCGCGCTGCTTAAACAAACTTTTCCACAACGTACCCTGCACGCCAGCCTGCTATGGACAAGGCGGCCGCGCCTCATGCGTGTACCCGGTGAGTTGCTGGATGATTACGGTGAGCGGGCACTTGACTCTTTAGCTGCCTGCGCCTAACTTTCCCCCATGTTAACAACCAGAGGGTGCTATGACGAGTTTACATGTCAAAGACGAAGAGTTTGATCACAGCGTATTGAAAGCAAGTGGTCCCGTGTTGGTGGATTTCTGGGCGGAATGGTGTGGCCCGTGCCGTCAGCTTTCCCCCGTGCTGGATGAGCTTGCAGGTGAGATGAAAGATCGCCTGACGATTGCCAAAGTGAACATTGATGAAAATCCGGAAACGCCGACTAAATATGGCGTTCGCGGCATTCCTACTCTCATTTTGTTCAAAGACGGTCAGGCCGTTGCGACCAAGGTCGGGTCTATTCCGAAATCACAATTGGCGGAATGGCTGAATTCTGTCGTGTAACGACGAAAGGGACACGCTATTTCTACTCTCATATGGCATGAGCCGATCACGCAGCTGGAAGAACACCTGATTAGTGAATTTGGCGCTTACGTTCGCCTTGCTGGCGAAATCGAATGCTATATGGGAGAAGACATGACCGCGTCCGACCCGTTCTGGGAAGGGCTGGATGCACATCTGCGCGGCATTGATTTGCCCATCGACAGCATTGGCAAAGAAACGGCAGCAGGGCAATTTGAATTCCGGCTCAAACCCACGACGGCTATCGGGGCGGCGCACAATGTTGATCTGCTGAAGCGTGAAGTAAAGCGTTACGCTGACGATTTGGGGCGGTCCTGCTCATTTTCGGCCATGTTACCGGATGGAAAAACATCCAGCGGGCTGCATCTGCATTTGCATCTGGTGAATTCGCTCAATCAGTATGTATTTTTCAAGCATGAAGATGAGTTGTCTGCCGCGCTGAAGAGTGTGCTGGGGGGGCTGATGGTCACCATGTGCGATTTCTTCTTATGCTTTGCCCCCACGGAAGAATCTTACGAGCGCTTGGCGTGCGGTTCCGATTATGTGCCGCAAACGGTCAGTTGGGGTGGTAATAACCGTACCGTCGCGTTGCGCTTACCTGAAAGTGTGGTGGCGTGGCGGCACATTGAGCATCGGGTTGCGGGGGCAGATGCGAATCCTTATGCGGCCACATGGGCCATTCTGGCGGGGGTACATCATGGGTTGCGGCATAAGCCTGATCCGGGTGAGCAGATGTATGGCAAGGCATGGGAAACGCGTTATGGCCTGAAGCGATTTCCGCATACGCTGAAAGAAGCGGAAATTTTGTTCAATGGAAGCGAGTTGGTGGCGGCGTATTTGAACGAGACGGTGCGTCGCCAGCTATTTGCCGTGGGGCTGGATACCACCGGCGAGTGATTGGCAGCAGCTTAGTACGCGCTTCACGATAGATTCAGGTGCCGACTCACATTCCGATACAATGCGCGAGCCAACAACGACCAGATCGGCGCAGGCGCTGACTCGGGCCACGTCTTCCGGCGTTTTAATGCCGAATCCAACGGCAACGGGCAGGGGAATATGCTGGCGGATTTTGGAGACATCTGCGCCCAGCGTTTGGTAGTCCGCCGATTTATCACCGGTAATGCCCTTAACGGCGATGTAATACACAAAACCGCTTGCCTGCTGAGCGAGCAGGTCCAAGCGGGTGGCCAGCGAGGTCGGTGCTATCAGAGAAATCAAGTCAATGGCGTTGGCCCGCGCATGTGGCAGCGCCTCATTCAATTCTTCTGCAGGTAAATCTACGATAATCAAGGCATCGACACCGCAGGCGGCGGCACGCTGCATGAAGCGCTCTACGCCATAGTGGAATACGGGATTATAATATCCCATCAGTATAACCGGCGTGTCCTGATTGGTGGAGCGGAAGGATTCTACCAGCGACAAGATTTGATCCAGTTTGGTGTGGGAGGCCAGCGAGCGGATAGCCGCGGCTTGAATGGTGGGGCCATCGGCCATGGGATCAGAAAATGGCATCCCCAGCTCAATCATATCAGCGCCATGTGAAGGCAATTCCCCGAGCAACGCTGCGGTGTGCTGAAGGGTTGGGTCGCCTGCCATAATAAAGGGCACAAACCCAGCTCTTTTCTGAGATTTGAGCGCCGCCAGTTTTGCCGTTAGTCGTGCGCTCACAGTTGAACCCCCAATGCTTTGGCGATGGTGAAAATATCTTTATCGCCGCGACCGCACAGATTCATCACCATAAGGGTTTCTTTAGGCAAGCTGGGGGCAATTTTGATCACATGCGCCAGTGCGTGGCTGGGCTCCAATGCCGGCAGTATGCCTTCTTGTTCAGCACATAGCTGGAACGCCTGCAGCGCTTCATCATCGGTGGCGCTTACATAGTCCACGCGTCCGCGTTCTTTCAGCCAGGCGTGTTCAGGGCCGATACCGGGATAGTCCAATCCGGCAGAGATAGAATACGCATCCTCAATCTGTCCGTCTTCATCCTGAAGCAGGTAGGTTTTATTTCCGTGCAGTACGCCGACTTTTCCTCCGGTGAGTGAGGCGGCATGCTCGCCGGTTTCGATGCCTTTGCCTGCGGCTTCCACGCCAATCATGCGAATGCCGGATTCATGCAAGAAGGGGTGAAACAAGCCGATGGCATTGGACCCGCCGCCAATGGCTGCCACCAGAATATCAGGCTGGCGTCCGGCCTGCTCTTGAATTTGTTTGCGCACTTCATGGCCGATCACCGATTGAAAATCACGCACCATGGCAGGATAGGGGTGGGGGCCTGCGGCGGTGCCGATCAGGTAATACGTATCGTCAATATTGCTCACCCAGTCGCGCAGCGCTTCATTCATGGCGTCTTTTAAAGTTCCCGCGCCGGCAGTAACGGGTCGGACTTCTGCTCCCAGAAGGCGCATGCGGAACAGGTTTGGTTGTTGGCGCTCGCAATCTTTGGCGCCCATATAGACGATGCATTTCAGTCCAAACCGCGCACACACGGTGGCTGTGGCGACGCCATGCTGTCCGGCACCGGTTTCGGCGATAATACGAGTTTTACCCATACGTTTGGCCAGCAGAATTTGTCCGAGGCAGTTATTGATCTTGTGTGCACCGGTATGGTTGAGCTCATCACGCTTGAAGTAAATCTGCGCGCCGCCGCAATAATCGGTCAGGCGCTGAGCAAAATAAAGCGGACTGGGGCGTCCGGTATAATAGTGATTAAAATAGGCTAGCTCGTTCTGAAATGCCGGATCGCGCTTGGCCTGCTGATAGGTGGCATCCACTTCCAGAATGAGCGGCATCAGGGTTTCAGCGACATACCGGCCGCCGAATGCTCCAAAGTGGCCATGTTCATCGGGGCCGTTGAAGCTACTGGCAAGAGAAGGGCTGCTCATGGTTCAATCCGTTTGACTGCCTCATTGAAGGCGATAATTTTTGCCTCATCTTTTGCACCGCGAGACGATTCGATGCCTGAAGACACATCCACGTAGCGTGCATGGGTTTGTGCTATCGCTTCAACCACATTCGCTAGATTTAGTCCACCGGAAAGAAACCAGGGGACGGATGAGGAGAAGCCATCCAATAACCGCCAGTTGAAGCTGCGTCCCGTACCGCCATGTTCGGTGGGGGCTTTGGTATCCAGCAGCAGATAGTCTGCCACGGATTGATAGTGCTGCGCCAGTGCGACATCCTCGGCCGTTTCGATGCCCACGGCTTTTATGATAGGAAGTTTGATGATGCGTTTGATCTCTTTCACACGGCTGATGGGTTCATCGCCATGCAACTGCAAGAAGCTGGGGCGAACCTGGTTTAGCACGGTTGCCAGCAGATCATCGGCCGGATTGACCATGACGCATACCGTATGAATATGGGGAGGCACGAGAGCAAGCAACGGCGCCAGTTGCTCCATCGCAACATGGCGCGGCGAAGCAGGGTGAATAATGAAACCCAGAAAGTCAGCATGAGATTGAATAGCCGCCTGAATGGCTTCAGGGGTCTTTAACCCGCAATTTTTGATGCGTACGGACATTAGTCTGTGGGTGGGGTGTGGCTGCGCAGGCTGGCCAGTTCGCTTTCCAGCGCATGAATCTGCTTTTTATTTCTTCTCAGTTCGCGGCGCTTTGCCAATCGTCTGAGCAACCCTGACGAACCGGCGGCAAAAAGCCCCAACATGAAGAAAATGACTGAGAATAAATAAAGCGGCAGCTCAATTTCGTAAGGGATGGGGTAAAGGCTGAGTACCACGAGATGGCGATTCACCACAGCAAGCGACACCAGTAGCACGGTGAATGCTAAAAGTAACAGCCATCGAATGAGCGAAAACACTACTGCACCGTTTCAGGCGCAGCGCTTACGCGCCGTGCTTTTTGTTAATACGATCGCGCAGTTCTTTACCGGTTCTGAAGTAAATGGCGCGGCGTTCCCCGATATTGACGATCTCGCCATTTTTCGGATTACGTGCGGCACGTGGTTCACGAACGCGGATAGAAAACGCACCAAAGCCACGAAGTTCAACACGGTTATTCTGAGCGAGAGCATTCGAAATCTCGCCGAAAACGGTGTTCACCAGCACTTCAATGTCGCGCTGGTACAGGTGCGGATATTTTTGAGAAAGGCGCTGAATCAATTCTGATTTAGTCATATGAATACCTGTTTTTGTTATTTAACCAGCAGGTTAGTGGGGTTAATGTTGCGCTGCAGGTTGCCAAATAAGTAGCAATCCGTCAAGCGTAACAAAAGGTTTTTTAATAGAAAAAATTGCTTTACTGGCCATTTGTTCCAGTTGACCTAACAAAGATGTCACATCCTTTTTCGGTTCAACGTCACGAATCTCGAGTTCCTTTTTGATTTCACGGTTCTCTTGCAGCCACTCCAGCGCTTCTTTTTCTGCGCCAAGCGCGTCAATCAGTTTGGCTTCTAATGCCTGTTTTCCAGTAAAAATACGTCCATCGGCTAAAGGAGCCAGTGTTTCGGCGTCAATGGAACGGCGTTCGGACACCAGATCAAAGAAGTATTGATAAAAGTCTTTGACTACGTCCTGAATGACGTCACGTTGGTTATCACTCAGCTTTTCGAACGGATTGGGGGTTGCTTTATTGGGGCCCGATTTAATGGTAACGGGAGTAATTCCCAGTGATTTAGCGAGGTCCGTTACTTCCACGCTTTGCATAATTACGCCAATAGAACCTACCACACTGCCTTCGCGAGCCAGCAGGTAATCTGTGCCAATGGCGGCCATATAGCCTGCCGAAGCACATAAGGTGCGCATCAGCCCTACAACGGGTTTGTGTTTAGAAATTTCGCGTAGTGCCAGATAAAGTTCCTGACCGCCAACGGCGGTGCCGCCCGGAGTATCAAAACGCACCAGTACGGCTTTTGCGTGATGATCTTCTGCCAGATCGCGCAGCAGATCGTCCATCTTTGTATCATCCATGATGATGTCTTCAATGGTAACGCGGGCGATATAATCTGTACCGATATGTTTGATGCCGGTCACATCGCTAAGGAGTAAGGCGACGGAAAGTGCCGCAATGGCAATGGTGAGTGTTCGCCAGCGGTTGAGTCGGTGTTTGAGTTGCATGCGGTCGAGCAGAGTATCAGCATCCAGTGCCATTTACGCCTCCCAACTCACATGCAACTCCTGTTTCGGTTAGACTATTCGTCAGATGATTTAGACGATTTCGTCGATTTTTTGGCAGCGGCCTTTTTGGGCTTATCTGCGGCGGCGCTTGCTGCAGAAGAACCGGCTTCCTGCAATGCGGCACCCAGAATAGCACCCAGACTTGCACCGCTATCGGTTGAGCCATACTCTTCGATGGCACGTTTATGCTCATCCATTTCGTAGGCTTTAATCGACACGCTCACCTTGCCGTTTTTCTTGTCGACGGTGGTGATTTTTGCGTCAACACGATCGCCGACGGCAAAACGCTCTGGGCGTTGTTCCTGACGGTCGCGAGACAGGTCGGCGCGTTTAATGAAGGTGATGGCATTGCTGTCATCGCCGATGCGCACTTCAATCCCGTCTTTTTGAACCGCGGTAACGGTACAGGTAACCACTTCATTCTTTTTGAAGTTACCGGTTGGGTTGGCTTTTTCCTGACCGCTTTCATCCAGTTGCTTGATGCCCAGAGAAATACGTTCTTTCTCGGTATCCACCAGCAGGACTTTTGCCTTCACCGTATCGCCCTTGCTGTAACGTTTAATGGCGTCTTCGCCGCTTTCCGTCCAGCTGATGTCTGAGTGATGCACCAGACCGTCGATGTCATGTTGCAGGCCAACAAACAGACCGAAATCGGTGATGTTGCGAACCTGACCTTCCACGATGGAGCCTTCTGGATTGTCTTTAGCAAATGCAGACCATGGATTATCGGCACATTGTTTCATGCCCAGGCTGATGCGGTGTTTTTCTGGATCCACATCGAGCACCACCACTTCCACTTCATCGCCCACATTGACGATTTTGCTTGGGTGAACGTTCTTTTTGGTCCAGCTCATTTCAGACACGTGCACCAGACCTTCAATACCGTTTTTAAGTTCAACGAATGCACCGTAATCGGTGATGTTGGTGATTTTGCCGGTGAAGCGGGTACCAATGGTGAACTGATCTTTGATGTCATCCCATGGATTGCTGGAAAGCTGTTTCATGCCCAAGCTGATACGCTTGGTTTTCTCATCAAATTTGGTCACGACCACTTCAATGGTATCGCCCACGTTAAACACTTCAGATGGGTGATTGATGCGTTTCCAAGAAATATCGGTCACGTGCAGCAGACCATCTACGCCGCCCATATCGATGAAGGCGCCGTAATCGGTGATGTTTTTCACGATACCTTCGAGCACCTGACCTTGAGAGATATTATCGAGCAGCTCGTTGCGTGCTTCAACGCGTGATTCTTCCAGAACCGCGCGGCGAGACACCACGATATTGCCACGCTTGCGATCCATTTTCAGGATTTGGAACGGTTGCGGCACATTCATCAGCGGAGAAGCGTCTTTGATAGGACGAATGTCTACTTGGCTGCCGGGCAGGAATGCCACTGCGCCTTGAATATCAACGGTGAAACCACCTTTGACGCGGCTGAAGATGACACCTTCTACGCGCTCACCTTTTTTCCATTTATCTTCGAGTACGACCCACGCTTCTTCACGCAGCGCTTTTTCGCGGCTGAGCACCGCTTCGCCATTGCGGTCTTCGAAGCGTTCTACAAATACATCAAACTCATCGCCGATCTGCAGTTCAACGTTAGAACCGGCGTGAGAAAATTCTTTCAGAGGGATGCGGCCTTCAGACTTCAGGCCAACGTCAACCAGCACGATATCTTTGGTAATGCCTACTACGGTTCCTTTGGTAACAGAACCTTCTTTCACTTCATCAGCGTAGCCGGCTTCAAACAGCTCAGCAAAATTTTCTTTGCTGGCGTATTTTTCATCGATTTGTGCATGTACTAGAGCGTTATTAACCATGATTTTACCTATACATTTTAACGGGATACCGACCCGTCAGCGGGTTAGAATGTTGTAAAAAGTGGCACAGTCATAAGGGGTAAATGCCAGAAAAGCAAGGCTTTTTCTTTGGGTCAGGCGAGGGGTTAAGCGGCTTTTTCGACAAGCTTTTCATCGATGAGTGTCAGAATCTGGCGGAAGACTTCATCGGCGGCCATGTCGGTGGTATCCAGCGTGATGGCATCATCGGCGGCCACCAGCGGCGCATTCTGGCGCAACGAGTCGCGCTTATCGCGTTCAATCAGGTCTTTTTTGACGGAGTCATAAACGACTTCGATGCCCTGACCCTGTAATTGGCGGTGGCGGCGGTCTGCACGGGTATCAATGCTTGCCGTCATGAAGAGCTTCAAATCCGCGTTAGGGCACACCACGGTTCCAATGTCGCGGCCATCCAGAATGGCGCCATGCGGGGCTGCGGCAAAGTCGCGCTGATAATCAAGCAAGATTGCCCGTACTTCGGGCATGGCAGATACAATGGATGCGGCTTGTCCCACTTTTTCATCGCGCAATCGTGGATTGAGGAAGTCTGCGGCCTCAATGGACTGGGCTGCCTCAATCGCGTCGGCTTTATGATTCGGGTCGAGGTCGGAGAAGACCAGTTTCATGCCGACTGCGCGGTAAAGCATGCCGGTATCCAGATAGGGTAAGCCCAACCGTTCCGATAACCGGCGCGCCAGCGTACCTTTGCCAGAAGCGGCAGGACCATCGATGGCAATCACGAAAGGCTGGTTGAATGCAGGGCGGCGGAAGCGGCGACGTTCAACCGTGATAGAGGCTCCGATGCCGTTCATCAGGTTTACAAAATGCGGGAAACTGGTGCTGATGGCGGTTATGTCATCCACAATTACCGGTTTTTGTGACGCAAGGCCCAGCACTAAAAATGACATGGCAATCCGGTGATCGAAATGCGTGGTCACTTCGGCATCCCCCTTCACATTGCCGCCGGTGCCTTTTACAATCAGGTCATCGCCGTCTGCCCTGGCTTCTACGCCGCAGGCATTCAAGCCGCGGATGATAGCACTCAGGCGGTCGCTTTCTTTTACGCGTAATTCTGAAAGCCCGCGCATCCGGTTTTCTCCGGTTGCAAAGGCCGCTGCAACGGCCAGAATGGGGTATTCGTCAATCATCGATGGCGCCAGCGCTGCTTCGACATCAACGGCCTTGAGGTTGCTGCTGCTTGCCGTGATATCGGCCACTGTTTCTCCGGCGGATTCACGTTCATTGCTGATGATGAGGTTAGCACCCATGCGCTTGAGTACATCAAACAAGCCGGTGCGCAGTGGATTCATGCAGACATTGGGAATCGTCAGGTAACTGTCTTTGGTGATGAGCGCCGCCACAATGGGGAAGGCAGCAGACGATGGATCGGCAGGAACCACAATATCCAGCGTTTGCACAGATTGCTTTGGTTGTCCATTCAGCGTGATTTCTCGACTGCCATTATCCAGCGTGCGTACGGAAAGCTGGATGCCCAGATGTTCCATCATCCGTTCGGTATGATCGCGTGTGGGGTGCGGCTCTACTACTGTGGTGGTGCCCGTGATATTCAGCCCTGCCAGCAGGATACAGGATTTCACCTGCGCGGAGGCCACGGGTAATTCATAATATATAGGCTTGAGCATCGTGCTGCCGGTAATCGAGAGCGGCAGGCGTTGTTCGGAGCGCGATACAATCTGTACGCCCATTTCAGTAAGTGGGGTGATAACGCGCCGCATGGGGCGGCCAGACAAGCTGTCGTCACCGTAAAAGAAGCTGGTGAACGGGTAAGGGGCAACCAGTCCCATCAGCAGGCGGGCACCGGTGCCGCTGTTTCCCATGTCCAGAGGTTGCGACGATTCCTTTAATCCGCCGATTCCAACACCGTGAACCAGCCACACCCCGTCTTCTGATCGGTGAATGGTTACCCCTAGATGTTCTAGCGAGGCGCAGGTGTGCATCACATCATCGCCTTCCAACAACCCACGGATACGAACTTGCCCCAGAATCTGTGACCCAAGTAGCAACGCCCGATGCGAAATAGACTTGTCCCCAGGGACAAGTAGGTGTCCCTGCAGCTTCTCAGAATAAGAAGAAATGCAAGGTTTTTTTGAAGGTTTTTTACTGCTCATAAAAAAGATTTCGCGTTTACCGAAGATATTGCATAAGGTAATATAAATTTGTTACGAAGATAGCAAGGATACACTGAATACTTTTGGGGGAATAAGTATGAATCAGGGGCTTGGAACGAAACGTGTCTGCGAATCCTGTGGTGCCAAATTTTACGATCTGAACGCTAGTCCTATTAAATGCCCTAAATGCTCCGCCGTCTTTTCTGAAAAGGCTAAGCCTGCTCCTAAGAAACTAGCAAAAGTGACTGCCCCCAAAAAAGCGGCACCGGTTTCTCTTGCCGGAGAAGATGACGTGGATTTGGGAGAATTGGAAGGGATGGGCGGCGTTGCTGAGCTGGAAGAGCTGGATGAGTTCGACGCCGATATGGAAGAGTTGCAGGAAGTTGAAGAACATCATGAAGACCCTGAAGTAAGTGTGGACTCGGATGACGCGGAAGATGAAATGTTCATCGATGAGTTATCAGAGAATGGTATGCATTTGGTGGATGAGTTGGAAGAAGAGGCAGAAGACCTCGATGAAGATGAACAAGAAAGAGGTTCTGTGGGCTGATAGCCTTCTCTCACCGACATGTTCTGTCGAGTTGTCCCAGTCTGTTGTTTCATTCTAGACGATTAGGAGTGCGGGTGCTATCCGTACCCCTGACATAAAGGCCATTAGGGTAGGTTTCGTGAGTTCACGTATCGTTAAACTACTGATTCTCTTTCTCGGGATCGCGCTGCTCCTGTATATTTCCTATTTTCTGATGGCCCCCAAACTCATCAATAAGGCAGAGCTGTTGGGTAAGATTGACCGCCACGCCATGTCGCTGACGGGTAAGCGCTTAATCATGGGGAATGTTGATATTGATATCATGTCGGGCGGGACGGTGGTGATCGATGGTATTGCTATCCGTAATGAGGATAACGCTAACGCAACGTATTTCCTGAAAGCAAATCGGTTAATTGTCAAAATCGACATGTGGAAGGCGGTTAAAGATCGTCAGATCGTGATCAAATCGATTGAAGTGGTGAGTCCGAAGATCGAGTTGGAGCGCTTTTCTGACGGGCGCTACAACTGGGCGTTTTTGCAGCAAGGGCATGAAGGTAGCGGTATGACGCTGGATGGTATTGAGATGATCATTACCGATGGGATGGTTTCTTTTACCGAGCGTGCCACGGAATATACCAATGAAGTCAAAGCCATTAATGGCTCGATGTCTTTCCATCAGTCTCAGGTGTCTGCTGATTTGAACGGTATTAATAATGACATTGGCTACCACTTTTCCGGCCTGTGCTCGTTGCAGCGTTTCATGCATATCGGTGATTTTGATAGTGAATGTTCATTGGCAATGAGTGGAGGGATTGGCTCGGTCAATTACAGTGGCCGGATTATTGCCGCTCAGAACCATCTTCGTCACAAGGGCATGATTAAAGTGAACGCTTCGGATGGGCGCGCATTGCTGGAGTTTCTAAATTCAGAGCAGCCAAAGCCGCAGGGACGTCAGCCCATGAAGGTAAAGCGTGAAGTGGCGACATTCAAAGGCAAAAACCTTCCGGTCATTATGGATCTGGAGTCCTATTCCGACGAAACGCAATGGATTGTGAATGTGAATAGTCTGCAGGCGGCTGGCAGCAACGGAAAAGGCACCTTTAGCTATCGATTTGGCGATATGTTGCCGCATACGAATGTTGATATCTGGTTTGAGAAGCTGGATATGGATGAACTGCTTGGAGATGCCGAAAATGACGGGATGCTTTCGAATCGTACCTTTGCAGCAGAGGATGGTTTTACCAAAACCATGACGGCGGACTTTGCCTTCAAAGTGAAAAATCTGTTGTATCGTGGCGGGCAGATTGAGAATGTCGTGGCAGGTGGGCAAATGGCGGAAGGTGAGATTGTTCTCACCGATGCGAAGGCCTTGCTGCCGGGCAAGGGAAGCTTTATTGCGCTGGGGCGATTTGCGGGGAGTAAGCTGGGGGTAGACTTTACCGGGCAGGTGGAGGCGCATGGCAGCGAGTTCGTAAAGCTGATGCCGATGATGGGGATTGGAGATGAGCGTATTCCAAAAGACATGCTGGGGACCTATCGGGCGCGCTTTAACATCATCAAGCGGCCAGAGTCGACGACGATTTCTGAATTGCGACTGCTCTTGCAGGAAAAGGTGCAGGTCTCCGGCGGTATCAATATCTATGCGAAGGGTAAGCAGTTGCTCGATGCGACGATTGCAATGCGCTATATCGACCTGGATCCGTATCTTACTGCGTGGCGGGCGGGAACGACATTGCTGGTCGCGCCCGAAAAACAACCCAATCATCCGTTTGGGTTTCAGTGGCTGCGTGATTTAGACCGGCAGATCACTCTGACGCTTGATCTTCAAGACTATCGCTTGATTGGTCTGGATGGGGAGTTCGCAAAATTATCGGTTCAGGTTTCAGATCACGAAATGTCGGTAAAAGGCATCGATATGAAGCTGGATACGTCGCGCATTCAGGGTAAGGCCAGTGTGGCGGTGCAGGAGCGTTCACCGCGTCCGGTAATCAAAGCACAGCTCATGCTGACGCGGTTGAATCTGGATGAGGCCTTTATGAAGGCGATGCAGCTGGCGGAAGGTGAAGAAAAATTTGATGGCAATATCTGGTCAAGAGAACCGCTGGATTTGAGTCCGTTACATTATTTTGATGGAGAAGCGGAGTTGCGCATCAGGCAGGTGGACCATAAGAAATTCCGTCTCTTTAACTTCAGAACGCTGGCTAAACTGGATGAGTATCGTCTGCATTTGCAGGAAGCCAAAATGAGCATTTGGGGTGGCGATGCTGAGGCCGATGTGGTGGTGGATTCATCTGTCGTGCCGGGGCTGACGATTTCGTTTAGTGCCTCCAACTATCAGCTGCGCGAGATGTTGCAAAGTTTCGTGGATTATCGCAACTTGTCGGGCACCATGTCGCTGAGCGGGAAAATCAATTTCAGCGGGGTAAACTTCCAAAACTGGCTTGACCGGATGAATGGTAGTGTGGCCATTGATGGCCGTAACGTATTGGTTCAAAGCTTTAATCTTCCTGCGATTGTGCGTGCGGTTGATGCGGTTAGGTCTGTTTCCGGGCTTTCCAACAGTATTCGTCTGGCCATGGATGAAGGGTCGTCTTGGGTGGGGAATATCAACGGCACGGTTTATTTTGCAGATGGAAACATCAAAACGACGAAAGTGTCGTTCCGTACCAATGAGTCTGTAGGAGAGCTTGAAGGGGCGATTGATCTGGAGCGCTGGACCATGGATATGGCAGTTAAATTTGGCCTTAACTCATTGGCTCAGGTCAATTATCCGGTGTTTATCGTGAACTTTACCGGACCCATTAACCAACCGGAATATTCACTCAATACCAAGTCTGTAGAGGCTTACATTGCACGCAAGGCGCATTAGCGTCAGCGCTTTTTGCTTTTATTTCTGGTGTGTTGGGTAAGAATCACGTCGAGCATTACTTCAACTTTTCTTTGCAACTCTATATTTTTACTTTGAAATTATCGGCTGTTTCGATGTAATAATGATGAAAAAGGTGGTTGGGGGTTTATGAAAACCATATCACGCGATGCTGAAGTTCAGCTCATTGAGGCCATTACGGAAATGCAGACAGATAGCAGCCGTTGGGTGGCGGTGCGTCTGAATTTTTCGCATTTGCTTGAACATTACCGCAATGAATCGCAGTTTAAAATCGCGCTGAACCTGATCCGCAATATTGTCGGGGACAATGAGGGCGCCTTGTATCTGTGCGATGATTCTACCATCTTTGTCACGATCTATAATTCTGGCAAGGTGCTGGCGGACAAGCTGATATTCCAGCTTCGCTACCTCTTTATGGATGATCCGCTGGCCTATAATGGGGATGGCGAAGAAAATCCGGCTTTTGCGGATTACTATGATCTAAGTCAGGGGGTGGATGCCTTCATGAAAGTCTGCAAAAGCAGGCTGTCCAGCAAAATTAAACGTTCAGGTCGTGAAACGGCAGCGGCCATTGGTAAAGAGTTGCCGGCACAAGCACCATTGGTGCTCGATAATCCGGTATCTACAGGGCGCACGGCCACAGCGGCAGCGGCGTCTGGTGGCGGCGAAATCAAATTCTTCAATGCGGCCTATTTGTCCAACATTGAACGCGACCTCACCAATGCAGACATCAGCAAGGTGGTGCGTCGTCAGCCGATTTGTGCGGCCGTGCCGGAGACGATGGTGCGGCGTGTCTTTGATGAGCTTTATATCAACATCGCGCATCTGCGCAAAGTGCTGGGGGGCGGGGTCGATCTGCTGTCCAATCGCTGGCTGTTCAAATATCTGACGCAAATTCTGGATGAGCGGATGCTGAGTCTGCTGCAGCGCAGTCCCGGGCGTTATCTGGATAATCCCATCAGCTTGAATCTGAACATTCATACGCTGCTGTCCAACCGATTCGCTGAGTTTGATGCGTCGATCAAGCCTGCTGTGAAAGTCTCGATTGTGATTGAGATTCAGCTGGCTGACGTGTTTGCGGATATGGCGGCGTTTCTGGTGGCCAAAGATGCGGTGCAGAAGCTGGGTTACCGTGTGTGTCTGGATGGGGTAACCGATTTAAGCTTTACGCAGATTGACCGCAAACGGCTGGGGTTCGATCTGGTGAAATTGCAATGGAACGCCAACATTACCAGTGATCTGAACTCCTCACTCAACGTCGATTTGTCGCGTGCCATTCGCGAGTGCGGTGTGAATCGGGTGATTCTTACGCGTTGCGATAGCCGTGAGGCGGTGGATTACGGGCAGGCAATGGGTGTTTCACTGTTTCAGGGACGCTATCTCGATATGTTGATGAACCCCAAAGCGTCCTTTGAGAATTAGGCTGATCTTAGTGCTTTCGTAACTGTTTTGATTTAGCATGGGGCGCTATGGAAGCATGGCAAGAACTCGCAATTGGAATCATTATGATGGTGGTGCTTGGCCCATCCGTGGGCAACTACGCCACGTCCGTGGTGTTTCGCCTGCCGTTTGGACAAACCCCCTTTGAAAAGAAACCGTATTGCGGCCATTGTGGCACCATGCTGGCACCCAAAGACCTGTTCCCGATTCTGTCTTATCTGATGGTGCGCGGGAAATGCCGCTACTGCCAAGGGACTATCCGTTCCAGTTATACCTGGATTGAGGTGATGTGCGGGGCGCTATTTGTTATCAATTATCTGGTGCTGGGGATTTCCGAAGATTTTATTCTCATCACGGCCATTGGCGTGTTTTGGATCATTCTGGCTGGTCTGGAATACCATGAGGACAAGCTATTTACTTTGATTTTGACGTATCTGGCGGGGCTGGCCGCTTTGTTGCGGGTGCTGCATGATCAGACGCTCTACGATGCATTTTTCTCAGGATTCATGATGCTGTTTGGCGCTTTGGTATGGTGGAAACTATCGGACTGGTTTGCCAATCGCGCGCGCAAGGATCCACCGGAGTATGTCTGGCTGTTGCTGCTGTCCGGCTTGTTGTTGCCGTTGTCATACATCCCGCTGGCGATGGGCTGCTGGCTGGTGTTGTGGGTGCTGCTGCGCGTGCTGGTTGGTATCCGCATCAAAACCATTGCGTTGGGGCCGGCGCTCTATATTGCGCTGCTGGTTCCACATAGCCAGTGGCTGAAGAGCGTGGTGTTTGCTTCCTGATGGCTGGCGCACCACCACTGTTAACGCTATAGTTGCCGTCCATCGTTTAACCCGTGAGTTCACATGCATCCTGAATTGGCCATCAAAGAGTATAATGGGATACAAGCGGTTGTGAACCGTATTACTCCCCATATTCCGCCCTGTATGGAGCGGATGCATATCTGGTTGAACACGCTGCCAGCAGAGACTCGAAAAGGATTTCAGGAGCAGGCACATCATCAGGTTTTTTCGTATATAGATACCTATGGCGGTGTTGCAGAACCGGCCGTACCACAAGGACAAACCCTGCTTGCCCTGATCAACCGGCGGCACACGGATTACATTGCTGATAAACGCGTCTTGGGCGAATTGGTGGCCGAACATCACCTGTTGGATTGGTCTCCTCGCACCTTCACAGATGTGCGAGCTGCCGCTGACTTTACCGCGAATCACCGGCACAGCATTATTTTCTGTAAGGGGCGATACGGTACGGCGGGAGAACAGGTTCGCTGCATCAAGACCAGCGATCTGGCGAGTTTTACGCTAGGAGAGAATGAGATTCTGCAAGAAGCAGTGATACATCCGGAGTTATATGAAAACCGCAAGATGGTGTTTCGGGTGTATGTGTTGATTCACAACGCGAACCTGTACTATAACGACCGGTTTTTTGCGGTCATTCATGGGGTGGATTACGATCCGGACTCTGATGCGCATGAGATTCAGGTTAAGCATTCAGGCTATGATCGGCCGGGGTCGCCTATCAAATTAGTGCCTGTTCATTTCTTTGCCAGCTACCGGCATTATGTAGCCAGAATTCAGGCGCTATTGTGTCGCGCAGAGCCGATCTTCAGGCCGATTGTCGCGGAGTCAAGCCAAAGCCGGTATATGTTGCTCGGTGCGGATATGATTCCTACGGTAGATGGGGGGATGAAACTGATAGAAGTGAATAACTACCCCAACATGATTCATACGCCGAGCGTTAACGCAGAAGTCAATATCCCCATGATCACCGGTGTCATGAAGCGCGTGCTGTTTGATGCGGCGGATGATTATTGGCACCCGCTGGCACTACCGCAGGCCCCCATTGGGTAATGGGATGATCCCTGCGCTTATTCTACCGTAACCGACTTTGCCAGATTACGCGGTTGATCGACATCGGTGCCTTTGATCACGGCGGTATGGTACGCCAACAGCTGCGCCGGAATGGTATATAAAATCGGTGCGACAAACGGGTCCACATCGGGAAACTTGATGATATCGTGGATAATGCTTCCCAGTGCCTCGATGCCTTTCTGATCGGTAAATGCGATGATACGTGCACCACGCGCAGCCGCTTCTTGAATGTTGGAAGCCGTTTTATCAAACAGATGGTCGGACGGGGCGATGGCGATGACCGGTAATCCTTCGGCAATCAGCGCAATCGGACCGTGTTTCATTTCTCCTGCAGCGTAAGCTTCGGCATGAATGTAGGAGATTTCTTTCATCTTCAGCGCTGCCTCATGTGCAATGGCAAAGCTGGTGCCACGGCCAATAAACAGCATGTCTTTTGCATAAGAGATGCGGGTGGCAAGTGCGCGGATGCTGTCATCGTGATGAAGAATCTCGGATACTTTGGCAGGCACTTCGGCCAGCGCATGGCAGAGTCTGGCAATGGTGGCCTGATCCAGCGTTCCCCGTGCTTCCCCCAGCGCCAATGCAAAGGCGGCCAGCGTGGTAAGCTGGGTGGTGAACGCCTTGGTGGATGCCACACCGATTTCCGGTCCGGCGCGGGTTTGCAGCATCATGTCGGCTTCGTTTGCCATGCTGCTTTCGGGTACGTTGACAATCGCCAGCGTGGGCTGATTCTGTTTTTTGGCATAGCGTAGAGCGGCTAGAGAATCGGCGGTTTCGCCGGATTGTGAGATGACAATCGTCAACCCATCGGGTGATAAAATCGGTTCGCGGTAGCGAAATTCCGATGCGATGTCGATGTGCGTGGGAATGCGTGCCAGCGATTCCAGCCAGTAGCGAGCCACCAATCCGGCGAAATAAGAGGTGCCGCAGGCGACGATATTGATTTGCTTGATGTCCTTGAGCGCAAAGGGCATGGGCGGCATATGAATGCGCCCATCGGCGGCGTAAACATTCAGCGTTTCGCCGATCACCACGGGCTGCTCGAAAATTTCCTTCTGCATATAGTGAGCGAAATTGCCTTTGCCGATATCGTCGGATGAGACATTGGTGGATTTGATAGGGCGAGATACTTCGTTTCCGGCGCGGTCCAGCACCTGTACGCCAGAAAGCGATAGCACCGCCATGTCGCCTTCTTCCAGATAGCTGATGCGTGAGGTGAGTGGCGCCAGCGCCATGGCATCCGAGCCAATATACATTTCGTTGTCACCATAACCGATGGCCAGAGGAGAGCCGCGGCGGGCGGCAATCAGGGTATCGGGGTGGTGAGTAAAAATGATGCCCAGCGCAAAGGCGCCTTCCAGACGGGAGAGGCATTTCAGCACCGCATCTTTCGGGGAAAGCCCTTGCTTCATCCAATGGGTGATCAGCGTCGGGATGACTTCCGTATCGGTCTGGCTGGCGAAGCGGTATCCCAGCGCTTTGAGTTCTTCGCGCAGGAGCTGGAAATTCTCGATAATGCCATTATGGACCACCGCGACCAGATCGGTGGCATGTGGGTGCGCATTGGCTTCGCTGGGGATGCCGTGGGTGGCCCAGCGCGTATGGCCGATGCCCGTTGATCCTTCAATCGGTTGTTTGGTGAGTAGCTGTTCCAGATTTTTCAGTTTGCCTTCGGCTCGGCGCAGATGCAGAGTGTCTGCGTGGGAAGTGGCGAGCCCAGAAGAGTCATAGCCGCGATATTCCAGCCGCTTAAGCGCCTGAACAATCAGGGGGGCAACCGTCCGTTTGCCAATAACTCCAATAATGCCGCACATATACTAGGCTCAGTTACACATAAACCTCTGCAAAGCCAAGGTTAAAATTGGTAATATCCGGTGAGATTCAGCGTCATGCCGTAAAGTGCGATATTTCTGTTTTAGTGAGTGTGTTAAGGCAGAACCCGGGTTGTCTCGCAGTCGAGTTTCCGTCCGGAAATTTCGTAATAAGTTGCCGGTGACATCGCAACGCATAAATTGCCACCAGCCACCCCCATTCGAATGCCCTTGAATACTCGTTCGGGAAGCGCCGCTTTCAGGCGTACGCTCAGTTCTTCAAGTGCCGGTTCTACGGTACTCTCGGTGGTAAGGCCGAAGTAATGGATGTAGATGCTTTTATCGTATTTACTGTAATGCACTTCAATGGGGCCTGTCACTCCGGCGGGAACCGTGCCATGTTTTTGTCTCAATCCCTCATCAACGCCAAAGGCAGTGAGGATATTGTATGGTTCCAGTTTTTCGGTGGGGTGTCCCATCGTGCCTCGCTCAATGCCTTGATTTAAGCTCTAGCAGGTGTGAATTAAGAAATATTTAACGTGATGCACGATCGCCAAGAAAACCCGTAGCGTCTGTAAGCTTTATCAATTCATTAATCTTTTGTTCTTATAGTGAGGACGCTGGAAAAAGAATCATACGGCAAGGAGATGCTGTTGGTGAAGGCGGGTTACTCATCCATTCGTCGTGATTTGGTGACGATGATTATGTTGATCGCTGTGCTGTCGATCATTCTGACAGCGATTTTGCTTTCCGTTTTGGGGTACGTGAATCTGCGGGAGCATATTGCCAGCGATTTGAAGCAGGTGAGCAATCAGCTCGTTGCCAATAACATGCCGGTCGCAGACTATAGTCATTTGCCGTCACTGCGCCGTAAAACCTTTGCTAGTTTGAGTGGGCTTGTTGAGAATGAATCGATTTCCCTGTTATGTATTTTTAGTCCGGATTCACAGCTGATTTTATTTTTTGATCGAGAGTTGATCCCTCTACTATTGCAGGCGACTTCGGATAGCGTGAGCGATGAGCAGTTTATTCAGTTATTAGAAGAGAAAACGTCGGTTTACCTTAGTAAATGTAATGATCTTTTAAAGATATCTCACATGGGTAGTCATGCGTTGCTGGTCGACCGTTCTATTCCTGTTTATGCAAGGGCGGTTAAAGGAAAAATCGATGAAGAAGAGGCTTCGGGGTTTTCTGGAAGATTGCTACTGGAAGGTGATGCTGCTCAGGTTACTCTGTATCTCAAGAATCAGCTGATCACGACGTTACTCATGATTGTGGGGGTAATGGTCGTCAGTTATCTGCTGGCGATTCGCCTGCAGCGCAATATCTCCAGACCTATCCTTCGCCTGTCGGATGCTGCGCAGCATGTTTCGATCTATAAAGATTATTCGATTCGGGTGCCAGAGGATGGGCGGCGATATTCGACCGAAATTACCCAGCTGATGGCCTCTTTCAATAGTATGTTGAGCGATATTGAAGATCGCGACGGCAAGCTGATGCGCAAGAATGTGGAGCTGGAACGCGCCAAAGAAGCCGCAGAATCAGCAAACATTTCAAAAACCCAGTTTCTTGCCAATATCAGCCACGAATTGCGCACCCCGCTGAATGCAATTATTGGCTTTTCTTCCATTATTACCAGCCAGCTATTTGGCCCGCTGGGTAACCGCAAATATGTCGATTATGGTCAGGATATCCATGATTCCGGCGTACATTTGCTGGAAATTATTAATGATATTTTGGATTTGTCTAAAGCGGAGGCGGGTAAACTATCGCTGAAATTAGAACGTTTTGATGTTCGTGCCGCGATTGAGAAATGTAAAAGCATTCTGGCCGAGCGCGCCCATGACGGTGATATTAGTGTTTTTCTGCAGTTTCCGGCAAAAATGCCAGAAATGGTGGCCGATCGGGTGCGGTTTATTCAAATTATGCTCAATCTCATGTCCAATGCAGTGAAATTTACGGAACCTGGTGGTCGCGTAGATGTGACGGTTGAAGTGGAGTTAGCGGCCAGCAACGTCAGTTATTTTACGATCAATGTAAGAGACACGGGTGTGGGGATGCGCAGGGAAGATATTGATACGGCGTTTAAGGCGTTTGGTCAGGTGGATGGCGGGTTGAATCGTAAGTATGAAGGAACGGGGCTGGGGTTGCCGCTCACCAAAAAGCTGGTGGAGCTTCATAATGCCAGTATTCGTATAGAAAGTGAGTTAAAGCGTGGTACGTCGGTCACAGTGCGCTTTATCTCCGATCCAAGTCTGCTTGATTAATCCCTGCGTCTGTGGCAAGACTTTGGGCATGCTGTTTAAATCTATCTGAAGTGAGGAAGTTTTGAAGCTAGTATACATGGAAACGATTCTTCTGGTAGAACGGCTACATCGCCGTTTTCTGGACGTTATTAAAACGGAACTCGACCGGTTGCATGTGGAAGACATCAACAACGTGCAAACCCTTATTCTCTACAATATTAGCAATGAACAGCTAACGGTAGGCGAGTTAACGAACCGCGGGTATTATTTGGGTTCTAACGTGTCGTATAACGTCAAAAAGCTCGTTGAAAATGACTATCTGGTTCAGGAAAAATCTCCTCATGATAAGCGTTCGACGCGTGTTAGGCTGTCTGATAAGGGATTGGCTTTGTGTAATAAAATTGATGAATTGCACGAGCGTCATGTGAAAGAGCTTTCCAATGGTGAGCCCAACGAAGATGCGTTGGCGGATACCAACACCTGTTTGCATCAGTTGGAACGCTTCTGGACGGATTACATGAATCGGGTATTTAGATAATCACCTGAATATTTTTTAGTTGAGGTAAGGGATTCCTTCCTTCATAACCGTATCACGGTTAAGAGAGCGGTGTAACAACCGACAAATCACATAGCACAGAGGAACAGAGCAATGAGATTAGCGATCGTTTCGGCAATGGCAGTGTTGACGGCACTCATCGTCCTTCCATCAGAACGCGCAGAAGCACGCGGCAAGATTGTAACGATTGGTACTGGTGGTGTAACGGGGGTATATTACCCCGCAGGTGGTGCGATTTGCCGGTTGGTGAATCGTGGTCGCAAGGAACATGGTATCCGCTGCTCCGTCGAATCGACTGGGGGGTCAATTTATAATCTGAATGCGCTGGCTCAAGGGGAGCTGGAGCTTGGTGTCGCACAATCCGATTGGCAATATAACGCCTATAATGGCAAAGGTGTATTCGCCGATCAAGCCAATCCGAAGCTGCGCTCGTTATTCAGTTTGCATAGCGAACCTTTTACGGTGGTGGCACGTGCAGATAGTGGCATTAAAACACTGGATGATCTCAAGGGGCGTCGTGTCAGCATTGGTAATCCCGGCTCAGGCATGCGTGCGACCATGGAAGAGGTCATGCGCGCCAAAGGGTGGGATGACAAGTCTTTCGCACAAGTGCTGGAGTTGAAAGCTACAGAGCAGCCTGCGGCGTTGTGTAGCAATAAAATTGATGCCATGGTGTTTGCAGCAGGTCACCCCAATGGGTCAATTCAGGAAGTAACCAATGGTTGCGATGCCAAGCTGATTCCAGTTACTGGTCCGGATATTGATAAGCTGATGGCTGATCATCCTTATTATGCGCCTGCGGTAATTCCGGGTGGCATGTATAATGGCAATCCCAATGAGATCAAAACCTTTGGGGTTAAGGCAACTTTTGTAACCACGGCGGATGCGGCTGATGAAGAAATTTATCAGATTGTTAAGGCGGTGTTTGATAACTTTGATAGTTTCAAGACGCTGCATTTTGTTTTCGCTTCGCTGGATAAAAATCGCATGGTTTCAGACGGGTTGAGCGCACCGCTTCATCCTGGGGCAATCAAATACTATAAAGAAACCGGCCTGATTAAGTAGAGGATGCTCCTAGAAGGCACGGTCGACGCAGAAATCGACCATTTCTTCCAGCGCAGATTTTACAGCAGAGCTTGGAAATGTGCGCAGGTGGCTGCGTGCTTTTTCAGAGAATGCGTGGGCGCGCTCAAATGTCAGCGCAATTGTGTTCAGGCGCTTGATGATCTGCATAGCCGTTTCGAGATCCCCGTCATGTTGATCCAGATCCGATAAGGTGCGCTCGAAGAATGCTCGATCGTCTGCGGTGCCCAGCTGATAGGCTAGAATGACGGGCAGGGTAATTTTACCCTCACGAAAATCATCGCCCACGGTCTTGCCTAATTCCTGCTGGTCTGCGGCATAGTCGAGCGCATCATCTACCAGTTGGAATGCGATTCCCAGATTCATCCCGAATTGCCGCAGATTCTCCTGCATGTCGATAGTGCCGGAAACTACGGCTCCCAATTCGCTGGCAGCAGCAAACAATGCGGCTGTTTTTCCTCGAACCACCTCCAGATAGTCTGCTTCGCTGGTTTGCGGGGCATTGGTGGTCATCATTTGTTTCACCTCGCCTTCCGAAATGGTGGCAGAAGCATCGGAGAGAATTTTGAGCACTTCCAGCGAACCATCTTCTACCATGAGCTGGAAGGATCGGCTGAAGAGAAAATCTCCTACCAGCACACTCGATTTATTGCCCCAGATATCATTGGCAGTCGCCAACCCGCGCCGCAGCTTGCTTTCATCAACCACGTCGTCATGTAGCAGGGTCGCAGTATGGATAAATTCGACACACGCAGCCAATCGAATATGGCGCTCTCCCTCATACCCGCACAGCTTGGCGCAGGCGATCGTGAGTGCGGGGCGCAACCGTTTGCCGCCGGAATTGACAATATGCGTGGCGACATCGGCGATCAGGCTGACATCATTTTGTACTTTCTGCAGAATGACCTGATTGACCTTTAGCAGATCTTCTGCAACGCATTGCTGCAGGCTGGCCAGCGATGGTCTATGGGCAGGGCGGGTGTTTTGGGCGGATTTCATAGGGATTTCTTATCGGGTTTGCGCCCATTAGTAAATATGTAAAGCGCCAGAATCGGGCTTTCCTTAGGCAAGGATAGAGCTTTCTTCACCGGTATGGTGCGCGCTTAAGACCTCATCCAGCGGATGTACGAATAAATCCGGATTATTCTGGAAGCTGAGGGAACCTGTGAATTGTGCGGTTGTGGCGGCTTCTTCAAACAAGGCGGAAAGATCGCGTTTCATCTCATCAGGGATCACGACCATGCTTCTGAAAATAAGGTCGAATATCAGCCTGTTGCCAACATTGCGTGAAAACCCATCGAGTTGAATGTCCCCCATCTGTGATAAGGTCAGATCCAGCACGAATCGTGTGCCTGTTGCATCGCCTTTGGAGGCGTCTTTTTGCTGATCCTGTCGTACATAGAGCCGCAGTTGATGGGTTCCTTGCTCATGTTGCAGAGGAAATGGGATAATTTGCCAAGGCTGGTCGGGGTCGGTTTGTGCAATGGATTGCAGGACGCTTAATTCGGAATGCAGTTGTTTGGACAGGCTCGGCGCTAGCCGCTCAATGTCTGCCGCGGCTTTACGACCAAACCACTGGTCCAGACTACCAGCGCGTAGAGCAGTGATAAAAAATAACGTGCTATTGACCAATTTGGATTTGGTGTTGGGAATGCGAGTTGCAAGCTCCTGCGCCAAGTCTGGGTTATTTTGAGCGAGAGCCTGCAGTATACTCAGCGATGACCATTCTGTGAGCAGACTGGACGTGGAAGGAATGCTGACGGTGAGATTACCCGCAGCAGAGGATGGCGCATTATGTGTGGCCACTGGGGGGGCCGCCACTTCAAGCTGAAGGATGCTATTGACGGGTGGAGGAGTGTCCGTGAATAGCTTGATGGTGCCAATGGGGGTGCGTAGCACCGTATTGCCATTCGCTTCAGAACCAATCACCGTTGCGTTGATCAGTCCGGTTTTTAAGGTCATGGCGTGTGTTACCTGCGGTTGCTGTGTGGCGACGCTAGTCGGCGCGCTATCGGGGCGCTGATGAATGGGGGTCATGGCATTGAGGTTTTCTGCGACGATGGCACGCGCAGTTTGTGTGAGGTCTGGTTCTGCCAGCAGCTGAGGAGATACCAGTTTTCCGGTGGCAGTTAGCGCTGCGCTAGCCTGAGGGTCGGTGGCGGCCGGTGGCACGGGGAGCTGCGGTGCAGTGCGGTTGCCCGTGGGGGGAGCAGGCATGCCGATGGTATGCTCCGTTGGTGTTGCTGGCGATGCAAGTGGCGCTGCAGAGGTCGGTGTTGTTGCTGCCAATGGCGTCGCAGGAGAGACTGGTGCAGGAGAGAGCGGTGTGGGGGCAATCAGATCACCCACCATGGGGCTTTGAGCGGGGATGTTGCTTGCTGGTGTAGCGGCGGTAGGCGTTGGCGATAGTGGCAATGGTAGCGGCGCGGGAGATATGCCAACAGAGGCTGGCGCAGCGTTGAGTAAAGGTGTGGATGCCATGCTGGCATCAGGTTGTGGTGACGCAGTCAAGGGAATGGTATTGGGCGGCATCGCAGGTGGCGTTGGTAAGCTAGCGACTCCTGCGGGATGAGCCGCTTCCACTGTGGGTCTAAACAAGGGGGGGATGGTGGTGTTCGTGCCCGTTACCTTGCTGTAGGCTTGATAAAAAGTCGCTTGTTGAGCAGGAGAGGCGGATGGTTCCGCTGCGGTAGTCGGTGGTCGCGCGGTTGCTTCCGCGATATTGAGGTTGCTGGCAATGACACGGAAGGTGACATTGGCCCCCTCGCTGATGATTTTGGCTTCTTCGGTTGGAATATTAAGAATGGCGGCCATCACATGCGGTTTGGCTGCATTGGTGGTGGCATCCAGCAAGACGCCCTGCAAATA
>Ga0214923_10002161_pt1 | contig 26639 bp, 27 predicted proteins | sample LL1510_MetaG_FD_177993 | JGI IMG/M metagenome (GOLD analysis project Ga0214923, IMG submission 177993) | Freshwater microbial communities from Lake Lanier, Atlanta, Georgia, United States - LL-1510 | ecosystem: Environmental > Aquatic > Freshwater > Lake | place: USA: Georgia | collected...
TGTTCTGGGTTCAGCTCCCGTTTCTTGGAAAGTTGTAGAAAAGCTGCTTCCGTTAACATGACCGCGAATAAAAATCGGAGAGCCTACTGGAACCATTAAAAAGTTAACTCCTCCTCCGGCTGCTTGCCAATTTAAATCTGCTACACTGTAGTTAACAGAGTCTGTATTGTAAAACGCAAATGCACTAATCTTTGAGCCATCAGAAGAATTTAAGGTCACTTTTCCGTATAAATCTGTAAAATTGAAAGGCAATCCGTTCCCTTGATTTATCCCAGGATAAAGTGACTTAGAGGTGTAATCTAATAAACTGTGTTTGGCAGAAAAGATGTAAGACCCTGTTCTTGGTGATGTTCCTATTTTTTTTCCCAATGGACCTTCCAAAACCATTTTTGCTAAAAACGGTGAGGTTGAAACTTTACCTTCAACTTTTTGACGATTTCCATCACGGTAAGTGATATCCATAACCGATGATATCCTACCACCGTATTTCGATTCGAAACCACCGGTAAAGATGTCCACATTTTTAACCAACTCTGTTTCAAAAATTGAATAAAAACCAATGGAGTGGAACGGATTATATATCGTCATACCATCCAAAAGAATTTTATTTTGAATCGGCGTTCCTCCTCTTACATATAATTGACCTCCTTGATCACCTGTTGTCACAACCCCTGGAGTAACGGCAAGACCATTAAGAACATCGCTCTCTGCTCCATAACTTGGTATTCTTTCAATACCTTTTTTATCCAACCTTATTTTTGAAACATCAGGATCTGTTTTTTTTCGCTGTTGCTCAGCACTAAGTTTAATTTCCTTAAATTCTTTGACTATTTCTCGCTTAACTAATTCGAAGCGCGTATCGTAAATTTTCTTGGTTGGAATTACCTCAACACTAAGTGTAGATAGTTCATAAGAAGCAATATCAATTTTGACAATATACTTTCCTTTTTCTAGTTTAGGAATTTGAAAAAATCCATTTAAGTCAGTTTGTGCGCCTGCTACTACAGTTGAATCTGATTTCAAAAGTTTTACTTTCTCATAAGGCATCGGTTCCCCATTTGCTTTGTCGTATATAAAACCCCGAATGACAAAATCCTGCGCGTAAATTATGTTAATGGAAGTAAATAAAAATATAAAGAGTAAGTTTTTCATTTTCATAGTCGCCTCGAAATTACGAATAAGTTGTGAAAGCTCTTCTATCAATTATTATCTTCTTTTGAATTCGAAAATTAACTTTTTAATTTCGAGCAAATCTGACGTACACTTTCCCTCTAGTCGTTTTGATTTCTGCCAAATAAATTCCCGGCAAAACATTTAAGTTTAATTGAAAAATATCCGAATAAATTTTGTTGAAATACACTTCCTTACCCATAGCGTCTTTAATCGAAAGATCCATCATTAATTCTTCTGATTTAAATGTTAATTCGGAAGAGGTGGGATTTGGAAAAACTTGAACATTCTTCAGATTAACTTCTTCTACTCCACTTTCGAATGTAATTGGCGTACTGTAAACACAGCCGTTTTCAAAAAACACCTCAACCTGATAAGTTGCACCCAAATCTACAGGTATGTTGTAGCATTGAGAAGTTTCACCAACTATTGGCTGATTGTCCATGTACCATTGATATGAATTACCTTGAAGCGAAGAACAATAGACACCTGACCCTTGATTTGGATCGTTTATTATTGTCACTGAAGGCAAAGAAGGACAAATCGTTTCATTTATTGTTCCTGGTTGAGATTCAATTGCTAATAAAAATGCTCCATAAGCATCGCAAATCCCTTTTAATTTAAAATCTAACCAAGGATCAAGTATGGCAAAAGTAGTTGCCTGTTGTTCCGCTCGAGTTAATGAAATATTTGGTGAAGAAGTTCCTTCTCCGAAATCACAATTGAAATTTGTATTGGCATAATAGCAATGTGCTCCTCCGGTAATGGAAACGAAACTTTTGCATGTACTATTCAGCCCTTGATAAATTGGTATATGATGGTCTGCTGGAGGTGTCACGCCGTCTGCACTACCCGAAAAAACTAATGCAGGAACTGTAACATTCGGTGCAGCGGCAATAGCTGAAGGGGTTGTTTCAGCGGGTGCTAATCCAATTACGGTTTCAATATTGGCATTATTAGCAGCAGCTAAAAAACTTGCGCCTCCTCCCATGGAATGTCCCATAATCGCTGCTTTTTGAAGTATCTTCCCATTAAAAATAGAGCTAGTATTTGAATTTAAAGCCAACATTTTATCTGAAACTTGTTTTAAATCCGTTCCAAAATCTCCGTGACTAGGACCCGGTATTAATCCGCCTTCCGTTCGGGGAAAAGCTAAAATATATCCACGGTTAACGTAATGCTGCCAAATATTCGTGTAAGCATCCCACGCCATCGCAAAACCATGACCGAAAGTGATAACGGGAAATTGACCTGAGGCAACTGCCACATTGTCCCCAGCTGTAGTTGAAGGATAATAAATTTCTGTTTGTATTTGTCGACCTGTTCCTCCACCTGAGCCAAAGCCTCCAGTTCTCGCAGGATCATTAAAGGTGATTGTTGTATGCCCAATCTGGGATTGAGCGAAAAATAGACTTACTGTTGATAGTAAAATTACCGAAAAGAAAAATTTCATAAATATTTTAGACTAAAGTTAAACTTAATTTTTGATTCAGACCATGACCGGTTTGGTGAGAGATACTGAATTCATGTTTTTATCCAAACTTCTGTATTGGATAGCTTCAGCTAAATGGTGAGGTTTAATTCTATCAGAAGCATCTAAGTCAGCAATGGTTCGTGCCACCTTGATTATTCTATCATATGCTCTTGCCGATAATCCTAATTTTTCCATTGCTGTTTTTAAAATGGAGAGACAAACTTCGTCTAGTTGACAATAATTTTCGACTTCTTTTTTGTTCATGTGAGCATTGGCATGAATGCCTTCTCTGTTTCCGTAACGCTTTTTTTGAATTTCTCTGGCATTGACAACTCTTTTTCGAATTTCATCACTTTTCTCTGAGGGTAATTTAGCCGTTAATTCGTCAAATTTCACGGGTGTAACTTCAACATGCAAATCGATTCTGTCCATTAAGGGGCCTGAAATCTTATTCAAATAACGCTGAACAACCCCAGGAGCGCAAACACATTCTTTTTCTGGATGATTGAAATAACCACACGGACAAGGATTCATGGCTGCAACCAACATAAATCCTGCAGGGTAGTCAATAGAAAATTTTGCTCGAGATATGTTCACACTTCTATCTTCTAAAGGTTGTCTCAAAACCTCGAGAACTTGGCGTTTATATTCCGGTAGTTCGTCTAAAAAAAGAACACCATTATGAGCTAACGAAATTTCTCCAGGCTGCGGATGACTTCCCCCACCGATTAATCCTATATCTGAAATTGTGTGATGAGGCTTTCTGAAAGGTCGCGACTTAATAAGTCCGGTACAAGATTTCATTTTTCCTGCGACGCTATGGATTGTCGTGGTTTCTAATGCCTCCGATAAAGTCATAGGCGGTAAAATCGTAGGTAATCGTTTTGCAAGCATGGATTTACCGGCGCCGGGAGGGCCGATGAGCATTATGTTATGTGATCCCGCAGCAGCAATTTCAAATGCTCGTTTAATCATAAGTTGACCTTTAACTTCCTCAAAATCTACCTTTGGAAGATTATCTTCTTCTGAACTGAATACATCTTTCTCGTGCTCACTTCGTTCAATTGCTCCTTCATTCCCATTAAGAAAGTCAATAACTTGTGTAATTGAGGCTGCCCCATAGACTTCTATTCCATCCACAACTGCGGCCTCTAAAGCATTTTCTTTAGGTACGATTATCCCTTTAAATCCTTCTTTCTTTGCTTGAATGGCTATTGGTAAAACCCCTTTTGTCGGTTGTAAAGATCCATCTAAGGACAATTCTCCTATCATAATGTAGTCGGTTAATTTCTGACATTCAACCTGGGCACTTACAGCTAAGATTCCAATAGCAATAGGTAAATCGTAGACAGATCCTTCTTTTCTGATGTCTGCCGGTGCCATATTTACCGTAATCTCTCTTCCGGGAAACTTTAAATCGTTATTTGCGAATGCAGCCTTGATGCGTTGCTGGCTTTCTTTTACAGCATTATCAGGAAGTCCAACAAGGTAAAAATTTATACCGATTCCTAAATTGACCTCTATGGTGATGGTAGCTGCATGAATTCCAAATACAGTGGACGAAAAAGTTTTTACTAGCATTTTGATTTATTTTTAATCTAATTTATGGTTATTTTTTAATCTTTATACTCTTGATTTATAACAAAGTTTTTAGTATATTATTTAACCATTAAAGAATTAACTTGTAGATTTGAAAGTGAAATTTGTACTGCTTTTTATTTCTCTATTCATTGCGCTAAGTTGCTATTGTCAACATTGTAATTTCAATTATTACAACAAAAAAGGCGGACATTATTTGTTCTCTACGTATTTTCAAGACGACATGCGAACACCTAGAGATGGAGTTTGTGAAATCAGTGAAAATGGAAAAATATACGAAAAGCGGGTTTTTAATAATGGACTTTTAGTCGAAGAAGAACTCAATTTTTTCAATCAATATCAATCAGAGCAAAAGCGCGTTCGAACCAAAATGAATCATAATCCGATTTTTGGAAATGAATTGGGAACACTAGAAGAATGGAATGAAAAAGGAATTTTGGTGAATCATTGGCGATTTTATTTAGACAAGGATAAACGGAGAAGGAGTCTTATAACTGAATACCATCACAATGGACCTTTGCGCTTTCGAAAAGAATATGCATTTATTAAATTATCTGAAATTGATTCGTTTCATTTGAAAGAACATCCACCTCATACTGTTGATGCTTTCGGCTATACCGGTATAATTGTTCCCTACGGTAAACACGAAGAATTTGATGAAAAAGGAAATCTCATTCGAGAAGAGAATTATAACACACTTTCTATTTATCGTCAAGATGCTATTCATTTATTAGATGGGGCAATTCGTGAATTTCATTCCAATGGTAAATTAAAATCTATGGGGACTTACAAAGAGGGAAACCTAGATAGTTCATGGATCAGCTATCATTACAATGGACAAGTACATGAAAAAGGAACGTATCGTCATAATCTAAAGGTCGGAAATTGGGAAGTTTACAATGACAAGGGTCGTTTGATTCAATTATCTATTCACGATGAAAATGCTATTAATCCATTTGCTCCAATTCAGGAAACAACTTGGAATGATGCCGGAATTAAACTTGAGGAAAAATACATCGATAAAGAAAATCGACGAATTCTTACTAAATGGAATGAGAATGGTAAAACTTTGAGGCATGCCATTTATTCGAACGGAACACAAAGCAATTGGAATAACCAAAACTATTTGCTTTTCGAGAAACTCTATTACGACAACCTCAAACTCAAATCAATTCTGAATAATTTACCGAATGCAGACACCAATTTTGTGAGCTATTTTCAAAATGGTCAAATGGAGCAATATCGTCACGGTTACTGGAAGGAAACCACGCGATACGATCAGTATAAAAAATGGAATTCTTCGGGGATTTTACTTTCAGAACAAACTTCAGCTAATCGTCCACAGGAGGTTTATCAACTAGCGATTCAATATTACAACTCCGGAGGAATAAAACTTAAAGTGGAAATTAACAATAATCTAAAAATTGATGAGCACTACAGTTCAACTGGGATTTTATTTTCTAAAAAAGAATATTTAGAGAATCGCATACATGGAAAATTAGTTGAAATAGATACCATTAATAGATTTCTTACCACGGGATATTATGATAAAGGAATTCGGAATGGCGAGTGGAGAATTCAAAATTCCAATGGAACATTTATCTATTCCAAAAAATACAAGTTTGGTTGCTCGGAAAACAAAAACGAACTAATCTCATGGGATAAATTCAGTTCCAAAGAGCAAAAGGAATTTAAGCTTAGTGCCAATTCCCTAATTCCTCAATCTGCCCCATTTAAATCGTGGGAGGAAATGCTGCTTAAACGAGATTCCATTGCCTATTGGATTGGAATGGCTCAAAAGGCTCTCGAAAAAGAAGATCAAACTTTCGAATTAAATAAAGCAGAAACCCCCGCATTGATTTTTCAATTGCCACATGTATATTATATCGGATTAGAAAGACAAGACACATCAAATATTCGTGTTAAATCGTTATTGCACATCTTAGAAAGTATGAATTGGAAGCTGGATGAATTAAAATTGGAAAATGGCATATATCAAGGTGAAATAAAACTTAAGGATTATCTCACTTATTCTTTAATTCAAAAATATTTAGGTGAACATGCTTCCTTTTTTTATCAAAAATTAGAAGGAAATAATGTTTATCGGGGAATAGAAATTGACTATCCTCAAAGAAGTGAACCTTCACTTTCAATTACAGAAATAAAGGAATGTTATGCTCGAGTTTCCTACTCGGAAAGTGGCCAAAATGCGCAACTCATTATTTACAGTGATGGCCAACTAGAATTTGAAAATCGCTATTACACGTGGAAAGAATGGAATAAACTTGTAGAATATGCTCCTCGCTATCCAAAAATGTTCAATGATTAACCCACCATGAAAAAACCTTTTTTAGTATTCTTATTGGCCTCTTTCATCGTAGAAAATTCTTTCGCAAATCTTCGTCCAATTTATCTTTCCATAGAGCTAAAAACAGTTACAACAGCGGCAAATACCAAAAATATCATGCAGTGGAATGTGGTTTTTACCAATATTGATTCTATTGGACATGCTATCGTAATTCCGTCTTCCCAAAATCGAGGCAAAAGAATCATTCAATTACAATGGTATAAAGTTACTAGTTCTGGTTCTGGTATCTTCCCTTCATCAGGCGACCACTACGAACAAGTTTATACTGACCCTATTGAATTGGAAATGGACACTTCACTTTATCACGGTTATCCAAGCATCGTGAATTTAGACCCTAATGAATCCTATACCTTCCCCATTTTTCTTAATGACCGGAATAATCAACTAAAACACGTTGAATCATCCTATCTTGTTCCTACTCTTCCTATTCAAGATTATGAAGTGCTCGTGCATTACAATCCATATTCCGAGCCTCTTTCCCAACATTTTTTCTATCACCATGAGAAAGGCCAATTTTCTCCAGATTCCTTAAATCGACTTGAATTGCCACTTGGTGGAATATATTCGAATTATACGACCATTCACATGCAAAAAGATGATTTTAATACTGACTTATTTTTTAGTAATACCTGTTCAAAGAATTGCCAGGTTTGCAACTGTATCAAACACAAAAGATGGAAAAAACTCCGAAAGCATTTTGAAAAAAATTCAATTGATTTATCGCACGGAAGAGTCTTGCACGAATTTCCAGGACCGGATGGAGTGCTAGATGTTTTACCGACGTACTATTCCAAAAATTATATTGTTCTAACAACGAATGGTGTTCAGCACATTTCAGTTACTTGGCAAATTGGGAAAATTTATAAAGTAGCTCAATTTTTCACACGAATGCTATATCCTATTTTTCGCAAAGTTGTTTTTCCTTATACCAATGCGAAGGTTTCTAAATTGAAATGGATTAAGGATTGGTAAGTAAAGGTTAATTCTATATTTTTGATGAAATTCCCATATGAAGTCTGTATTTCTTTTTATCGTCTCTTTAATTTTAGGCGCGGCTTTCAATTCGTTAATTCTTACTCTTGGAATGGAAATAATTCCTCCTCCAAGTGGTTATGACATGAATAATGCAGAAGACTTGGCAAAAGCAATGTCAGTTATGGAAACAAAACATTACTTATTTCCTTTTTTGTCGCATTCATTAGGCACTTTGATTGGAGTTGTTTTTTACACTTATTTTTCGAAAGCAAAAAAGTTGTTTTTTCCTTTATTGATGGCTGGATTTTATTTTGCAGGCGGCATATACATGGTGCTGATTTTACCTTCACCTATTTGGTTTGATTCCATAGATTTAATCCTTGCTTATTTCCCTATGGCAATCTTAGGATTCAAGCTTTCGAGAAGAAAAACATAAGTTATCCTATCACCGATTTCACCGCATTTTTAACGGCATGAATTACAGAATTCACCTGTTCATCGGATAAGTTAAAATAAACAGGAAGCGAAATTTCTGCGGCATATTTTAAATAAGCTTCAGGATAATGATCTATTGAATAGCCTCTTTCCTTATAGGCAGTCAAAAGCGGTAGCGGTTGAAAATGTACATTCACTGCAACATCTTGCTCAAAAATCTCTTGTATGATAGAGTCGCGTTGTGCTTCGGATACATTTGCAATTCTCATCAAATAAAGATGGTAGCAAGTTTCTCGATTGTCGCTTTTATAAACGGGTGTAATCGCCCAATTCTCTGGCTTAAAGGCCGCGTCATAAGCCTCAAATATTTGTTTTCTTCTTTCTAAATTTTCTTCGTATCGTTCGAGTTCTACCAAACCAATTGCTGCCTGCAAATCCGTCATATTACATTTAAATCCCGGCTCTAGCACATCATACCGCCAGGCCCCTTTTACCGTTTTTGCCAGCGCATCTTTTGATTGACCATGTAAGATTTTAATGCAAAACTCCTTGTAAATTTCTTCGTGATCGAAGCTATCTGGTAGATTGAAACAAACGGCACCCCCTTCAGCTGTTGTTAAGTTTTTCACGGCGAAAAGAGAAACAAGTAACATCCGCAAGAGCTCCAGTTCTTTTACCTTCATATGTAGCACCAAAACTATGTGCCGCATCGGCAGCAATTAAAATCCTGCCCAATTTGCGCTCATTATCATTTTTTGCTGTAAAAATATCTTTTGCAGATTCGACAATTTTGTAAATTGCACTATAATCACATGGATATCCTGAAATGTCAACAGGCATGATTGCCTTGGTTTTAGGAGTGATGGCCGCTTTTATTTTTTCCAATGAAATATTAAAGTCATCCGAACTGATATCCACCATCACAGGTTTTGCACCGGTATGAATAACCACATTTGCACTTGCACAGTACGTGTAAACGGGGATAATTACTTCATCGCCGTCACCTACACCCCACCACCTGAGAAAAACCTCCATACCAGCTGTCCAAGAATTTACAGCTACCGTAGTTTTACAGCCACAATATTCCGTAATTTTCTTTTCAAACAATTTGGTTTTTGGACCAGTTGTAATCCAACCACTTAACAAGGCTTGATTTACTTCATCTAAGACTCGTTGGTCTATTCTAGGGGGAGAAAATGGAATCATGAGGACAAAAATAGCAAAAATGATTAATGCCTATACTTTCCCGCGTCAAGCAAACCTTTCGTCCAATTTGCCATTTTTATAATTGTCGGAAGAACCTCATGCGGTTCATTAACGAGTGTAAAACTCTCCATGTATTCAATTCCCATAAATCCTTCGTCGCAGGCATGTTGCATGAGAGTTCTAAACGGATCAAAATAATTTTTTGTGTTTAATACAACTATTGGTTTCGTAAATTGTCCAAGCTTTTTCAAGGTAATTGCTTCAAATAATTCTTCAAATGTACCCACTCCACCAGGCAGTGCAACTAAGGCATCAGTTCCCTCCAAAAACTTTGCTTTTCGTTCGTGCATACTCTGTGTATACACAAAATCAGAAACGCCTTTATGCCCCCATTCTACTTCATTCATGAATTGAGGCATTATTCCTTTAATTTTACCTCCGTTAGCCAAAACTGAATCTGCAAGTTGCCCCATCAATCCCGAGGAACCTCCACCGAAAACAACGTCTACGTTATGGTTAACAAACTCTTTTGCTAATTTGGATGTAGCATCAAAATAAATGGAATCAATTTTAGCGCTACTTGCACAATACACACAAACTTGCATAGTATTTACCTTATGGTTGTTGAATTTCTTTTAATTTCTCTAAAAAACTTGCTGCCAGTTTATTTCTGTTAAACTGTAATTCGACATACTTCCGTGCATTATCTCCCATGACACGTCTTTTTGACTCATCCAATGCAAGAATTTTCGCTTGTTTCGCTAATTCTCTAGCGTTTTCTGGCTCAAAAAACAACCCTGCCTCCGCCTTTTCAATAAAATGTCTGCGAGCTTCACCATCAACACCTAGGAGCAATGGCTTTTTCATCGAAAGTGCCTCAAAAACTTTTGATGGTATTGCTCCTTGGAATAAGGGTAGATTTTTCAAGGGCACCAGCGCAACATCCACGGCTTTTACAATTTCCGGCATTTCTAATTTTGAAACCGGATCCAGAAAATGGACATTGTTTAGCTTAAAGTCCTCTTTAAGTTTCATTAATTTATCTTTTTCTGGACCAGAACCTTGCATAATAAATTGAATGTTCACCTGATCTTTCAATTCATTGGCGGCATGCACTATTACTTCAAGTCCTTGTGCGTGCCCGAGAATACCGCCGTAAAAAAACAAAACATCTTGTGAATTAAATCCATTTTTTTCTCTGAAATTCGAGGGTTTTACCTTGTCTGGGTCGTAAAAATCAACATCGACACCATTGGGTAACCAATACAAAGAAGCTTCCGGAAACCTTTGATTAATATCGTTAACTATGCCCTCTGTTTGTCCCGTTATCAACGTTGCCCTTTGGTAACACATTGCCTCGAGGTTATATGCCAGTTTTAATAAGCGTTCATTTGTTACAATACCTAATTTTTCAGCACTTTCAGGCCAAAGATCACTTACATTAAAAATAAGTTTCGCATTTAATTTTTTCGATAAGCGCATAGCTGAATACCCTAAAAAGAGAGGAGGACTTTCTACCAATAAAAAATCAAAGTTGCCTAGTTTTCTACCTCGCCAATAGGACGACCAAACAAAGCTAAAATAGTTCAACAAGCGAGAAATGACTCCTTTTGATTTTGACACATAAATCCACGAACGATGAACTGGAATTGAGTCAATGATTTCTTCGCGATTTTTTCCATTTTTATACTTCTCCTGAACCTCCATTTTTGGATAATTTGGAAGGGCAGTGAGAACTTCAACTTCGACGCCATGCGCTCTCAATCGAACAGCCAATTCGTGCAACCTATTTTGAGGAGCTCCAATTTCAGGGGGATAATATTGCGTTAAAAAAAGTATCTTCATTTTAGTTTGTTATCGATAATTTATCATCCTTTTTTCTTGAATAAAATAATAGCAATAAAGTACAAAAAAGAACTATCCCTGCTTGCGTTTCAAGAAAAGATTCAACTAAAAAATTAAGTAAGAACACTATTAATATTAATAAATGGGAAATACTTCTTTCGGAGTGATAATAACTAGAAATAAATATAAAAACTAGAACGCTCAGACCTAAAATTCCCAATTGAACCGCAGTATTTAAGAATTGATTGTGAGAATTTAATTCTTCTTTCACTATACCCAGGTTATTCTTTGATTTGTTGTAAGCGACAAGCTCATCATTGTAATCACCGGTTCCTGTTCCAATTAAAAAATTTTCTTTCCAAACATTCCAAGATGCATTCCACATTAAAATTCTAGCCGCATTACTTTCGATGGATTTATTATTTTTTGTTTGAATATTTCCAATTGCACTAAACATAGTCTCAAACCTTGACTTTATTGGGTTATTGATTAATAAAAACGAAGAAAATAGGAAAATAGAAAACATCATTATCCAATTGAACTTTTTTTGTTTTAATTTCAAAAAAGAAAAAAATTGAACTGCCAATACCAAAAACAAGCACAAAATACCGGCTTTCGACTCTGTTTGTAATACACCAACACTAAAAAAACAAAGGAGAGCTATTGTAGAAATTGAAAAGTCTCTTCGCACCTTCTCAAATAGCAAAATTATCCCAATAATGAGGTAGCATGCAAAGTAACTACGATGCATAAAAATTGAAAATCGAGAGGATAAAAACTCAAACTGCCACGAATTTTCTGTTTGTCCGATATATCTCCACATGGCCAATATTTCATTCATGACCAATGCCAAAAGTAAAGCGCAAATAAGAAGTTGCTTCCATTCAAAATTATTCCATTTGCGGACAGTATAAAACAGAAGTATTGGCAGTAGAATAAAAGCTAATTTATTCTCTAATTTCGACATGGCAAAAGATTGATTTTCAGTCCACAATAAACCAATCACCAATAAAAAATAATACAAAACAAACCACAATGATGGACCTTTGATGAAAAAATAATTCAGTTCAGTTTTTGTGATTTTTCCCCTCTGAAAGACCAAAGAAAGAAGCATTAATCCAAAACCAATTGGGACAATTTTTTGATAAACGATTGAGAAGAAAATAATCCAAGCAAGGCCCAGATCAGCGAAGGTCATATTTCTTTGAAGACTGGATAAACGACTTAATATCATTTAGGCTGATTTGAAAGTCGTAAATAGAATGCTTTTAATTTCTCATATTCACGACTCCACTGATAAGTTTCGCGTGCAGCAATGGCGCCATTAGTACCCATTGCTCTTGTTTTATCGGGGTTATCCAACATTTCTTTTATCTTTCGTGCAATTTCTTTAACTTCAAGGGGATCGACCAGTTCACCACAATCGGCTCCTTCAACTATTGACCTCCAAATGGGAAAATCACTAGCTAAGACAGCATTCTTCATTGCCATATATTCGAACATTTTTATGGGGTAAGCCTCCACATAACTTGATGTAGGATGTAAAGTAACTATTCCGATTTCACTTTTTTTCAATAATTGAATGATATCATTTCTTCCGACATGACCATAGAATTCTACCTTTCTCCATCCTGGCAATGAGCGCACATTCGCCTCAAGTTCCTCCGACTCAAAAGTCCCTGCCAATAATAAGGTCACCTCAATTTGTTCTATTGCCTTAACTAATTCGATAATTCCTCTGGTTTTGAAGATTCCACCAACGTAGCAAATGGTTGGACCAAAAGCACTTTTTTCATAATCTTCCAACTCACTGATATCTGGAAAATTAGCAACAAGTTCTACATTTTTTTGGTAAGTCATGAATTTTTGGCAAATGATGGGTGTAACTGAAATGACACCATCAATTCTCGCGCACACAAACCGTTGATACTTAGAAAAAGCCCATGAAATTAATCTCCGTTGATAGGTCGGAATCCAATATTTGTCGAGAATTTGTTGGGGAACATCCTCATGAGAATCGAAAATAACTACTGAATTGGTCTTTTTTTTCAATTTTAAAGCGATTCTGAGGAGTTCTGGATCGTGAAGATGGTAGATATCTGCTTTTAATTTTAAAGCCGTGGAGAGCGCTTTTTTTCCCGCTTCGCTAATTCGCTTGCGCCTATTTTCTATTTCTGACCGAAAACTTACGATTCGTACGTTTTCAACCGTTCTGTTTTCAACATTTGGAACAATGCATGAGACTTCGAAACTAGCATCTTTTGCTAAAGAACAACACATTTTGTGAAAGATTCGGACATCGCCATCTTTATGAACAGTTGTTATATGACAAATATGAATTTTTCTCATCGTGATATTTGATCGTAAATATCAATGAATTTTTGACTGTTGGCCTCCTTAGTTCCTCTTTGCTCAATGATTTCCTTGTTTATAACAATTGCTTTTTTTACATCAACCGAGTTTATTTTCGGCAAATAATTCCCTTCTAATTCGAGTTCGCTTATAATCAAACCGTTCACACCAGATTCTACCCACTCTTTGTTGGAGGGCAAATCCGATAAAATGGGAACACAACCATACGCCATTGCTTCCAAAAGACTAATGCTTGTTGCGTCTGATGTGGGAACAGACAACCAATAAGTAGAGCGCGCATACCAAGCTCGATTAATCTCAGCATTTACCCAACCTACAAACTCAACTCGATCTGACAATCCTAAGGCAATTACCTGTTCCTTTAAATTTTCTGTTTGGTCTCCGGTAGCACCAATGACCAACTTCCATTTTTGATCCTCGTTATTGGTTATAAACTTATGAAACCCTTCAATTACCTTGTCTATTCTGTATAGAGGTTTGTGCAATCGATTGGAATAAAATATTGGTTCTTTATCGCATCTAACTGGCTGTAAATCTATTCCAAAATTAACAACTGTTATTTTTGAATCATTTGAATAACACAATTTTTGCATTTCATCAGCTAAATGCTGAGAGTCTGCCGTTAGAAATGAAAACCGATTAACCGAGAATTGAACTATTTTTTTCCAAAACAAATTTCGCTTCGGAAGAATAAAAATATCACTGCCCCAAGCTGTCAACACCATGTTTTTCCTTTTCCCTAAGGCTAATGCGGTGTAAAATGCATAGCTATTGGCTTGATGTACATGGATATGAGTAGGCTTGAAATTATTTACGATTTCACGGATTTTCCTTGGAGTAATTAGCAATGAACGTGGAGAAAAATGAAAATCAGCTGTTTCTTGAGACACCTCGTGTTCGAGGTTTTCATTATTGGTTAGCAATAAGATTTCATCAAAATGAGATGTTACCAAATCAATAAAATTGAAGGTATGAATTGAATTCGAGCTAATTACAAGCAATTTGGTCATTGTTCGCTCATGTAGTATTTCTGAAGTTCCGGATGACTTTCCAAATATACTTCATCCTTCTCCCTTGTATCCCCGACTATTTTTGCAGGATTTCCGGAAATGATGGAATAATCAGGAAACTCCCCTTTTACATAAGAATGGGCAGCTATTACACAACCTTTTCCGATTTTGGTGTTCGGCATTATTACACTAAACGGACCTACAAAAGAAAACGCTCCAATTTCGATAGGTCCTTTTTCATATCCAATATGTTCGGATACTTTGGTATAATGTGATCCGTAAAGCCTAATTGATTGGTGACTAGAATGAGAAGTAAGGGATACAAAAGATGTTATTTGACAACCTTTTCCAATTTTAATCGTGTTACTCGCCTCAATAAAATTATGATGCCCTATGTAAACGAAATCTTCAGTAATTAGATTTTTAGGACTATCAACAAAGGTGGTATTCCCAATTCTTAAACCGACTACTTTCTCCTTTTGAAAATTCCGATTGTAAGAGAGCATCCTAGGCTTGTAGATAAACAGATTTAACTTTGCTAACCTATAACTAATTTTATCCCAAATGTTGCTCATCAACTTATTCGTTTTTTGATTTAAAATTAAAAAAAACTGCAACGGAAAAACCTAGAATCATTGCAAAAAGAACACTTATTTTTGGATTCGCTAGCGGATTATTCATTAAAGCGACGATTGCAACAATAATTAAAACAGAATAGAGGAAAGAAAAATCCTTAATTTTTTTGAATAAAAATAAAAAAGGAAAAATCAATAGTGCCATAAATCCAAGTAACCCTTGAATCCCATAGCGCCATAAATAGAATACAAATTCATTTTCCGGGTGAAGTTGGGTACGGTAGACAAAAGCCTTGTTCGGACCATATCCGAAGAAAGGTTGTTGAAGCCATAAGCCAATTAATTCACCCCAAATTTTAATTCTAACTGCCAATGAATTGTTTTCTTGCAATTGAGGTTTTGTGTTGGATAAATAGTTTAGAGAAACTGTGTCGAGGTAAGAAGATATCCCAAAAAATCCCAGAACACATGATATTTCCAAAAGAACTTCTTTCCAATTTGGTCTTCGTAAGTATACACCAAAAATATAAATAACAAAAAGTGCCGCTAAACCAGTTCTCGATTGACAAAGAATGATAAAAAGCATACTCAAAAGAAATAAAAGTTGAATACTTCGTTTTGAAAGCACTTTCCAATCGCTATGTTCCTTCTGGTCTTCAACTTGCAGAAACGAAAAAAAAGCAAAATAGAATAGAAATAGTATTGCATTGATGTTCGGATTCCCCATAGTTCCGACTATTCTCTTTGGACCTGGACCTCCAATCGAATTTTTTCCAAAATTCATAACATCTCTGCCATCTGTATCGAACAAAATTGTAATGAACTCATTGAAATAATAGACATTAAACAGGTGTAAAATATTAAAAACTACCATTCCTAAAAAAGTGATTAGCACCATTTTCACAAATGTACCTTTAGCTATACCCTGACCAGTGACCCAGCATGTAAACATGTAGAGAATAGCAATTTTGATCAGCTTATGAATTTCCAAATATTCTCTATAATCCTTATAGTTTGAATTAACTAAAATTGAAACCAAAATAATACAAGACAAGAAAATTAGCACCCATAAAAACTTATCGAGCCAAAAAACTCCACGTTGTAAGAGTCTTACACCCATTAGCGTAACAAGCAACTCGTCAGCGCCTAGAAACAGCCCATCATTAATCTTAATACTCGGAATAAAAAGTACAGTTAACAACGTCAAACTCAATAAAAGGACGTCAAAATAGGAGGATTCTCGTTTAACAACTACAGGATTTGTAGAAAACCAACTTGAAGATATTACAGTCATGAAGCAGTCTTTAAGTTAGTATCATTAATTGTTACAAACCGATAGTACACAAAAAAAGAAAAAACCAACCAAACGGCTTGAGAATATGAGATTACTTCAAGTGTTTTTACAAACACTTCCTCGGAATTTCCATATAATTCTGGAATTACCCAAAGAGGAATAACCTGTATGAGTGCACTAACAACCCCTAGAGAAAAAGCAATTTTCTGTTTTCCTAGAATCAGGGGCAAAGAAGAAACGGGAGATATTACAAAATTCACCATTAACCAAAATGACATTGTTTCTGAATATCGGCCGGCATCTCCCCAATTACTTCCAAAAACCAATGAAAAAATTGGCTCACCATAAAGGTATAGGACAGTGAAAGGAATTAAGCTGATAGCGGTTAGAATTAGGGTAGTTTTCTGAAATAAAGGTTTTAGAACTTCCTTGTTATTGTATTTCGCAACGGCCTGATTATAAAATACCTGGCTCAATGAAACACCCACCAACATGATTGGAATTCTTAACATATTATACGAATGGCTAAAAGAACCAAAGATGCTGTCTGAAAAATAAGCAAATATGAGAGTCGCTACCAGCATATCACGGCCATTATCAACAATTACATGCGGAAGGTTCAGCAAAGGAAATTCTTTGTGTTCTTTCATTAATGCATATGTTTTGCGTTTCGATACATATCCTTTATATTTTCCTCTTATTTTCGTGAAATTCTTTATGAAAGAGAAAGAAGAAATAACGTAGCCCAAAACCGTTGCTAAAATAAGTCCAAAATAACTCCATGAGAATATTGCAAAAAACCACTTCAATCCATTCGAAATAAATGAATTGTAAATTTTTTGATTTGAAATCAGCGAAAATGTTCCGGTTCGTATTGACCAATTGGTCCCAACATTTATTAGAATCAAACACGCTGAACCAATTACAATCATTACAATATACCACCATTCAAATTTTGGTAATACACCCGACAGTACAAACAAGGTAAGTATTGTTCCACAAATCAATAACACAATTACACCTATCAATATTGATAATCGATAAAGTAAATAAGAATGGCCTTCGTTTTTAGGAAGTGGAACGGCTAATTCATAGCGCAGTGTTGCTAGGGCTGCAACAAAACCTGTAATACGCATATAAAGTGCCAACTCACCCATTTCAGCAGTATTGTATAGTCTGGTAAGTATTGGCGCAATTGCGTAACCTATAGCTTGCGCAATTAGCGTCCCTGATAATAGAACTGTAAGAGACTTAAAGAAATCTGACTGCAGGTGAGTACGAATTCGTTTTATCGGCATCTTCGACAAAGATACAATGTTTATATTTGCTATCTAAATCTCAAAAAAATGAAAAATGTCGCTGTTATTGGTGCCGGAACAATGGGAAATGGTATCTCTCACGTATTCGCACAATTTGGTTATCAGGTTAATTTGATCGATGTGTCTGCCCCTGCTTTGGAAAAGGCAATTGCAACAATTGGGAAGAATTTGGATAGACAAGTTGCGAAAGGCTCTTTAACTGAGGAAGAAAAATCGGCGACATTGAATAATTTAAACACTTTTACTTCGATTAAAGAAGGAGTTGTAGGTGTTCAATTGGTGGTTGAAGCAGCAACAGAAAATATTGATTTAAAACTAAAAATATTCAAAGAATTGGATGAAGTTACTGACCCTGCTGTGATTTTGGCAACAAACACATCTTCCATCTCAATTACAAAAATTGCTTCAGTTACAAATCGTGCTGATAAAGTCATCGGAATGCACTTTATGAATCCGGTTCCAGTGATGAAATTGGTTGAAATCATCCGTGGTTATTCTACTTCTGATGAGGTTACTGAATTAATCATGGAAACTTCTAGAAAATTAGCGAAAGTTCCAGTTGAAGTAAACGATTACCCAGGATTTGTAGCCAACAGAATTCTAATGCCGATGATTAATGAAGCGATTTACACGCTTTATGAAGGCGTTGCAGGTGTTGAGGAAATCGACACGGTAATGAAATTGGGAATGGCTCATCCGATGGGACCACTTCAATTAGCTGATTTTATTGGTTTGGACGTATGCTTGGCCATTTTACAAGTTCTACATGATGGCTTCGGTAATCCGAAATATGCACCATGTCCCTTGTTAGTAAATATGGTGACGGCGGGCAAGAAAGGTGTGAAATCGGGAGAAGGTTTCTATTCATGGACACACGGAACGAAGGACTTGATTGTCGCCGGGAATTTTAAGAAGTCCTGAGCAATTAAAATGGTTTTGCTTTAAATTTCCGCAGTTTTTGAAAAGCAATTTTATCAACTGGAAAGGTTAGCTTGTCTAATTCTAATTCAAATAAGTTGACCCAGCGTTGCCTCTCACCTTCTTCTTCAAACGGAATTTCATAAGGTAGAGTTGAAAATTTATCCTTCTTTAAATGAATTAAATAATAAAATGAAATCAGCTGATCTTGAGGGTTAAAAGCGGACTTTTGAAGAAATTCATTTACATAGAAAAAAGTTGCCTCTTCAATAGATAAATTTAGCTCTTCACATAATTCTCTTTTCAATGCATCGTTAATACCTTCTCCATATTCGACACCGCCACCAGGAAACTTGGTAAAAAAATACCCATTTCTGTATTCGTCTGACAACAATATCTCATCAAACTCATTTACAATTAATGCGTAAACTCTTAAATTAAAGCGAATTATTGACAATCTTTCAGTGTAAAAGTACCAACCAACACAAAAAGCACGAATAAAAAGCGCATATTACTTGATAAATTTAAAATCCTTTCCTAAATATACGGCCGAATCACCTAATTCTTCTTCAATTCTCAACAATTGGTTGTATTTAGCCATTCGATCACTTCGAGAAGCAGAACCTGTTTTTATTTGACCTGTATTTAATGCCACTGCTAAATCGGCAATTGTACTGTCTTCTGTTTCACCACTTCTATGACTCATTACAGATGAATATGCATTGCGCGTAGCAAGGTTAACCGCTTCAATAGTTTCCGTTAAGGATCCGATTTGATTCACTTTTACCAAAATTGAATTCGCTACACCCTCTTTTATTCCTCGTGCTAATCGCTCTGAATTAGTTACAAACAAGTCATCACCAACTAATTGCACCTTGTCTCCAAGAGAATCAGTTGCTAATTTCCAACCTTTCCAGTCGTCTTCAGCTAAACCATCTTCAATTGAAATAATTGGGTACTTTTTACACCAATCCGCCCAATATGCAACCATTTGCTCAGAGGTCATTTTATCTCCAGTTGATTCAAAATGATAAATTCCTTGATCTGCTTTATAGAACTCTGAAGAAGCGGCATCCAATGCAATATACATATCGTGTCCAGGTTTAAACCCAGCTTTTTCAACTGCTTCAATTACTACTTGAATCGCTTCCTCATTTGAACCAAGACTTGGTGCAAAACCTCCTTCGTCACCAACATTCGTTGACATTCCTTTCGCTTTGAGCACTGATTTCAATTGATGAAAAACTTCTGTACCCCATCTCAATCCTTCTGAGAAACTAGTAGCACCAAATGGCATTACCATGAATTCCTGAATATCTATTAAATTATCAGCATGGGAACCTCCATTTAGAATGTTCATCATGGGCACAGGCATCGTTACAGCACCTACACCTCCGACATATTGATACAAGCTTAAACCTGATTCTTGTGATGCAGCTCTTGCTAAAGCCAATGATGTTCCTAAAATAGCATTTGCTCCGAGCTTGGATTTATTTGCAGTTCCATCTATTGACAACATTAGTCGGTCAATTTTCTTTTGTTCAAAAACGTCCATGCCATGCAAAGCCTCATTTATAACTGTATTGACATGATGAACGGCCTTTAAAACACCCTTACCGAGGTACACCGATTTATCTCCATCTCGTAACTCTACTGCTTCATGAATACCTGTAGATGCACCAGAAGGAACTGCTGCTCTTCCTAATATTCCATTAGAGGTTACAACATCAACTTCAATTGTTGGATTACCTCGAGAATCTAATATTTGACGTGCGTGTACTTTCGCAATTAAACTCATAAATTATGATTTGAATTGGTTGATATTTTCAATAAATTGATCAAATAAATAACGGGAATCATGCGGTCCTGCTGACGCTTCCGGGTGATACTGCACCGAAAATACCGGTTTGTTTTTTAACGCAATACCTGCAATTGTATCGTCATTGAGATGTAAATGTGTTACCTCAATATCATTTTGAGAATCAACACTTTCCTTAGAAATTACAAAACCATGATTTTGAGAAGTTATTTCTCCTTTGCCAGTTTTTAAATTTTTAATTGGGTGATTAATTCCACGATGACCATTAAACATTTTCTCAGTACTTAGCCCTTGACTCAATCCTAAAATTTGATGGCCAAGGCAAATTCCAAATACAGGCTTATTCAATTTGACGATATTTTTCACTAGTTCTATCGAATCAGTCATAACTGAAGGATCCCCAGGTCCATTTGACAACATATAACCATGTGGCTCAAATGCTTCCATTTCCTCAATCGAACTATTCATTGGAAACACACGAACGTGGCAACCTCTTTCTACAAGACAACGAATAATATTCTTTTTTACACCAAAATCAATTAATGCCACGCGGATATTTTCGTTTCCATGGCTAACATCATAAATTAACTTTGTTGAGACGCGAGATGATAATTCCAATCCTTCCATGGACGGGACCTCTAAGACACTTCTTTTCAAGGCTTCAATATCCTCATTATCTGATGAAATAATAGCATTCATTGCACCTTTGTTTCGAATATGTCTAACTAGAGCCCTTGTGTCAATATCTGAAATACCAACTGTTTGGTTATTTTCCATTAAATCCTGAAGCGATTGGTTACCTGAAGGTCTAGAGTATCCGTTTGAGAATTTTTTCGTTACCAACCCAGCTATTTTGATGGAATCAGATTCAATTTCATCAGGATGAGTACCATAATTTCCAATATGAGCAGTATTCATTATAAGAATCTGTCCAAGATAGGATGGATCGGTAAAAACTTCTTGATAACCGGTCATTCCTGTATTAAAAGCGATTTCACCGCTCGTTGTACCTATTTTTCCAATTGCTAAACCTTGAAATACTGTTCCGTCTTCGAGTACTAAAAATGCGGCCTTTTGCTCTTGCATGAATTTTTTATACGCAAAATTAGAAACTTACGCTTAATATGCAGCATTTTGAAATTAAAAAAGGCAACCAATTGGCTGCCTTTTTATTAACATTTTGTCAATATGTATTATGAAGCGGACTCTTCTTTATTATCCTCTTCTGAAGTTGGTGCTTCATTTTCAGCTGACTCAGTAGACGATGAATCTTCAACAATTGAAACTTCTTCGCTATCTGCGGTATTCACTTCTGCTTCAGAAGATACTTCTTCTGAAACTGTTTCCGAAACCTCCTCTACACTAGCTTCGTTTTCTACAACTGCATCAACATTCTCTTCAATAATTACTGCTTCGTCTGTAACTTCAGTTTGCGCATCGATTGCTACATTTTCATCTGCTTTCTTAGCTCCTGGTCTTCTTGAACGTCTTGTGGTTTTCTTAGCTGCATCCTTAGTGTAAATTTCATTGAAATCTACCAACTCTATTAGACACATTTCTGCATTATCTCCTAGACGATTTCCTGTTCTGATTATGCGCGTGTAACCACCATTTCTATTTGAAATTTTTGGAGCTACATCTCGAAATAGTTCTGCAACGACTTCCTTATTTTGAAGGTATGAAAAAACTACACGTCGAGAATGTGTTGAATCATCCTTAGACTTTGTAAGGATTGGCTCAACAAATACACGCAACGTTTTCGCTTTAGCAAGAGTTGTAGTAATTCGTTTGTGCTCAATTAATGAACACGCCATGTTTGAAAGCATAGCCTTTCTGTGACCAGTCTTTCTACCTAAATGATTTACTTTATTTCCGTGTCTCATGACTACTAGTCTTTATCTAATTTGTATTTTGCTACATTCATTCCAAATGTTAAGCCTTTGTTGTCTACTAAATCTTCTAACTCGGTCAATGATTTTTTACCAAAATTTCTAAATTTCAATAAATCTGACTTCGCATAAGATACTAAATCTCCCAATGTTTCAACATCGGCTGCTTTAAGGCAGTTCAATGCACGAACAGAAAGATCCATATCAACAAGTTTAGTTTTCAGTAACTGACGCATGTGAAGTGAAGTTTCATCAAATTCTTCAGTTTCAGCTTTAATTTCACTATCCAACGTTATTCGTTCATCTGAGAACAACATAAAATGATGAATTAAAATCTTCGCCGCTTCTTTAAGTGCATCTTTCGGATGTACGGAACCGTCTGTTTTGATATTGAAGATTAACTTCTCGTAGTCCGTTTTTTGCTCAACGCGGTAGTTCTCGATTGTGTATTGCACATTAACGATAGGAGTAAAAATCGAATCAATAAAAATAGTTCCGAAAGCAGCAGAATTAGTTTTATTTTCTTCTGCAGGAACGTATCCTCTACCTTTCACGATAGTCAATTCCATTTCTATTTTTACTGACGTTTCCATATTACAGATTACCAAGTCAGGATTAAGAACTTGGAAAGCAGATGTATTTTTGCCAATATCACCAGCTGTAAGTTTATTTTGTCCTCCAACAGTAACAATTACAGTTTCAGAATCAGTTCCCTCAATTTGTCTTTTAAACCTTACTTGTTTCAGATTTAAAACGATTTCGGTTACATCTTCCACTACTCCTTTTATTGTGGAGAATTCGTGATCTACTCCTTGTATTTTGAGGGAAGAAATCGCAAATCCTTCTAAAGAAGAAAGCAAGATCCTTCTCAATGAATTACCTACTGTAATACCATACCCTGGTTCCAACGGACGAAACTCGAATTCACCGTTAAATTCATCAGAGTGAATCATTATTACTTTATCTGGTTTTTGAAAATCCAATATAGCCATTTTACTTTCTTTATTTATTATTTAGAATACAATTCGACAATTAGTTGTTCTTTGATATTTTCTGGAATCATATCTCTTGAAGGCCAGTTTAAAAGCTTACCTGAAAGTGAAGATGAATCCCAATCCAACCAATCGTACTTTTTATTATTTCCTGTTAACGAAGACTGAATTGCCTCAAGTGATTTAGATTTCTCTCTTACTGATACAACGTCTCCTGCTTGTAGGGTGTATGAAGGAATGTTAATCACTTCGCCGTTTACAACAATATGTTTGTGAGAAACTAATTGTCTTGCAGCTCTTCTGCTCGGTGCAATTCCAAGTCTGTAAACCGTGTTATCCAATCTCGCTTCACAAAGTTGCAATAAGTTTTCACCTGTTATACCTTTCATTCTCGATGCTTTTTCGAATATATTCGAAAACTGACGTTCAAGTATACCATAGGTATATTTTGCTTTTTGCTTTTCACCTAATTGGATAGCATATTCAGATTGTTTGCTACCTCTTCTTTTTGAAGGACCGTGCTGACCTGGTCCGTAGTTTTTTCTGTCCAACGCCTTATCTGGGCCAAAAATTGGGTCGCGAAAACGACGTGCAATTTTAGATTTAGGACCTCTGTATCTTGCCATTTCTATTTAATTTAGTGGGAACCATGAATTAAGGCATTCCTCCGATGGTAATTTCCCTGTTAATTACTATTATACTCTTCGTCTTTTCGGTGGACGACAACCGTTGTGGGGCATTGGTGTAACGTCAACAATCTCGATTACTTCAATTCCTGAATTATGAATGGCTCTGATAGCAGACTCTCGACCCGCTCCTGGACCTTTCACAAAAACTTTCACTCTACGTAGTCCGAAATCATGTGCTTCTTTCGATGCATCCTCTGCTGCTACTTGTGCTGCATAAGGTGTGTTCTTTTTAGAACCTTTGAAGCCCATTTTACCTGCAGATGACCAAGAGATCACTTGACCGGCATTATTTGTCAAGGAGATGATTACGTTGTTGAAACTCGCTTGGATATGAGCTTCACCAGCGGCATCTACTTTGACGTTTTTCTTCTTTTTTTGATTCGTTTTTGCCATATTAACACTTATTATTTAGTTACTTTTTTCTTGTTAGCAACTGTTTTTCTTTTTCCTTTTCTGGTTCTAGAATTGTTTTTTGTACGTTGACCTCGTAATGGCAATCCCGCACGATGACGAATACCTCTTTGGCAACCAATGTCCATCAACCTTTTAATATTTAATTGAATTTCAGAGCGCAATTGACCTTCCGTCTTAACTTCATTAACTGAGTTTCTGATAGCAGAAAGCTGATCATCATTCCAATCTTGAACTTTAATATTCTCATCAATTCCATTGTCCTTCAAAATTTTTTTCGAAGTACTTCTTCCAATTCCAAAGATGTAAGTTAAACCAATTACACCTCTCTTGTTTTTTGGTAAATCAATACCTGCAATACGTGCCATACTATTAACCTTGACGTTGTTTTAATTTCGGATTCTTTTTATTAATCACGTAAACACGACCTTTTCGCTTTACGATTTTGCAGTCTGCAGTTCTTTTCTTAACTGACGCTCTTACTTTCATTTTACTCTTTTTTTATTTGTACCTAAATGATATTCTACCTTTTGTTAAATCATATGGAGACATTTCTACTTTCACCCTATCTCCAGGAAGTATTTTTATGTAAAACATTCTCATTTTACCAGAAATATGTGCTGTAATTGTATGCCCGTTTTCTAAACGAACCTTAAACATTGCATTTGGCAACGCTTCCTCAATTACTCCATCTTGCTCTATTGACGACTGTTTTGGCATATTTAAAATCCTGATAATTCATTATCTCCCCTTCTTCCTCTAACTCGAGTTCCTTCCATTAATCCATCCATGTGTTTATTGAGCGTATACGTTTCTACTTGTTGCAGTGTGTCTAGCACTACCCCAACCATAATTAAAATACTCGTTCCTCCAAAAAACATGGCAAATCCATCATTCACACCAGCCAACTTAGCTATTGCTGGAAGCACTGCAATTGCAGCCAAAAACAATGAACCTGGAAATGTTATTCTCGAAACCACTGTATCAATGTGTTCAGCTGTTTCCTCACCTGGACGAACGCCAGGAATAAATCCACCGCTTCGTTTCAAGTCGTCTGCAATTTTCATTGGATTAATCATTATTGCGGTGTAGAAATAAGTAAAAACAATGATTAAAACGCACAATAAAACATTATAGGACCATCCATAAACATTCCCTAATGTACTTTGTAAAAATCCAACACTTTCAGAATCTCCAGCAGCTCCTGAGTAAATCATTAACGGAATCGTCATAATTGCTTGAGCAAAAATAATTGGCATTACACCACTGGAATTGACTTTTATTGGTAAATAATTTCTAGCTCCTGAAAGATCCTCACCTCCTCTGGAACCAACAACTCTTTTTGCCGTATTTAATGGAATCCTTCTAACTCCTTGAACAATTAATATCGTTGCCAGAATAATTAACATGAAAGCTACCACTTCTATAACCAAAATAAGTAAGTTTCCTCCCTCTAATGATTTTCCAAATTCCGCAAAGAAAGACCCAGGTAATCTTGATAGAATTCCAACTGTAATCAAAAGAGAAACTCCATTTCCAATTCCTTTTTCTGTGATTCGTTCTCCCAACCAAACAGCAAACATGGAACCTGCAATCAACACTAGAATTGTTTGTGTCCACCAAAAGGTTGACGGTTCCATTGGCATAGCTCCTTTTGATTCTACATACAGTTTCAAGTAACTAGGAGCCTGTAAGGCACAGATAACAATCGTTAGAATTCTAGTGTAATTATTTATTTTCTTTCTACCAGACTCTCCTTCATTTTGCATTTTTTGAACAGCAGGTACGGCCATGCCAAGTAACTGCATTATAATTGAGGCACTTATGTAGGGCATAATTCCTAAAGCCATAAATGAAGCATTTGTAAAACTACCTCCCGAAAACAAAGAAAGAAGAGATTCTAACATATCTTGTTGCCCTGTATCTGTAGTTAATCTTTCGTAGTTAACGCCTGGTAAGATGACAAAAGACCCCAAACGGTAAGCCAGAATCAAAAGAAGCGTAAACAAAATACGTTTCCTCAGTTCTTCAACCGCCCAAATATTCTTTAAATTCTGTATTAAACGTTTCATTTATTCATTTTAACATTAAATGGTAGTACAAGTTCCTCCAGCAGCCTCAATTGCAGCAGTTGCAGCAGTTGAAAATGCACTTGCAGTGATAGAAACTTTTGCATTTAATTTCCCTCTGCCTAATATTTTAACCAAGTCATTGTTCGAAACAACACCATTAGCCTTCAGCACCTCAAAATCGATTTCAACAATTCCTTTACTAGCTA
>Ga0214923_10002162_pt1 | contig 26638 bp, 24 predicted proteins | sample LL1510_MetaG_FD_177993 | JGI IMG/M metagenome (GOLD analysis project Ga0214923, IMG submission 177993) | Freshwater microbial communities from Lake Lanier, Atlanta, Georgia, United States - LL-1510 | ecosystem: Environmental > Aquatic > Freshwater > Lake | place: USA: Georgia | collected...
TTCTGTCACCTCCGTCCGCACTGAAAACAACGCAGTGGTACTCACTCTCTCTGACACTAAAACGCTCTTTGTTGATGCTATCGTGTGCGCAACCGGCTACCGACCTTCAGTCCACGCAGTACAACCCCTTGCAGAGAGTTCCCTCTTGCCGCGCATACGCACCCACGACGGGCACTATCCTGTGTTAAATGATGTATTTGAATCCAGCGTACCGAATCTCTTTTTTGTCGGCTATTTAGCAGACACTGATTTTGGCCCCTTGGTGGGACACATGAACCTGTGTGAAGTAAGTGCACGCATTCTTGCGCGACATCTCCAGAGCTTACGGCGTAGTTGAGGCGGTTGAACTCGCAACTGCTGCTGGAGTTACTTGCGTGGTGCTTTGTGACGGGTCGTAGACAAGTACTACTCGCTCAGAGAAACCTTTTACACCCGCCGGGTTTGTTGCTTCATAGCGTACGGTGTGTTCGCCCACTTTTGATGTATCAATAACAACTTCCGACATCGTGACACCATCGACGATGTAGGTAATGTTGATATTCGAATTAATGTTGTCGGTCACGATTGCTCCAAGATCAATATACGGAGTTCCAATCGGGATTCGCGCAGGATTGTTGCCCATAATGGTCAAAACAGGCGCAGGGCCATTTGGCTCTTGTGCAGCTTGAGGAGGGGTGGGCGAACTCGAGGGCGCTGCGGCAGCACTTGCAGTTTGTACTTCGGGACTTACGGGTTGTGGTTGCACCACCGGCATGTACCCGGGCAACTCCTCGGTTGTGTTTGAAATAAACTGACCAACCAGTCCACCGTATTCAGTGGCAACGACTTTTTGAGACACCTGCTTCTTTTCAATCTCTTGTACCTGCTGCAGGTACTGAAGTTCAAAGGCGACAACCTCTCTGAGCTGCTTTGCGGTATAGAGACCCAAATCAGTGTGGTCACCAAGGACTGATTTTGCTACAGTGAGCGTACGTGCTTTTGCCGTATCTCTCCATACCCCGTCAACTAAATCAATGGTGCTGAGCGTATACGAAACATAGTAATTATCATCGTCTTCGTGTACTTGCCCAATCGTGATACCCGGAGAAAACATCGAGAGATCTTTTGAAACAAGATAGGTGTTGTCTATCGATACGGTTTTACTCGTACTGTTGTATACAACGTCAGGATTCATAGCAGCAAAGGTCGCTCCCGAACCAAGAATAATGAGAGAAAACGTTATCGGAACTGCATTATGGTACGAGAGAAACCGCAGTACGTTCATGTCGTCAGTATACAATTCCTTTTTCTATCTTCCCTGTTTTTGTGTATAACCAGGACCCTCGCATGAAGCCCCGTATCGACTGATAGCCGTGCAAAATTCTGTGCGCTCTCTCTCCGTGGAAAAGACGTACGGTGCTCGTTCTGCAAGAAATGCAAAACAGTCAGATCGTGTCGCCCCCTCTGCGCGCATACATACGGCAAACGCCGGCTCGCTATCGGTACGCATTTCCTCGATAACCGCAAGCGCGGAACGGCCAAAACATTCACTGCGCCATGATGCCGGCATATTTTTACAGCCTTCGACAATCGCATCCGCTTTGCCAAGATTCGTTCGTCCGATAAGGGTCACCACGCTCTGATAGCATGCTTCTGACTGATCAGGAGGCATGCCGTCACAAAAGAGCTGCGAGCCGATTCCGCGCTTCAAGTAGGGGCGAAGCAGCGCTGCCGCTTCGCGCCTACATGCGCCATACTCATCGACTTTTGGAAAGTCGGCACAAAATTTCCGGAAGGTATCTTTGGTGGGTACATAGGGAAGATGGGTGAGCAGTTCAAAATCGTCAGGCTCAACTGGCTGATAGACCTGCATAAAGACTCCTTCTTGGCAGACACGCAAATATGCGTCGCGTGGCCCTGCTGCAACCGCCCGACACATAGCAAGCGAGCGATGCATGTCAGCATTTGTTACAAAGGTAAACAGGTGCCCGATCGCGTGGTAGCACATGGCTTTATCAAGCCCGCTGGGCTGCCACGAATCGGTGGGTTCGCATGCACGCTCAAATTGGGGTAGTTCATCGCGAAACTGCTCGTCCGTTATCACTCGATCTCGAAACTTGCCAATGATCACTCCATGAATAAATCCATTTGAGCAGAGGCCATCGTGCGGGTTTTCGTGAAGCGCATCAATCCATTTTTCTGGATCATCGAGAACTCGGAGCGCACCCACTTTGTGGGCCGCGAGGTGGCAAAATTGATAGCGCGGATCAAGAACGCGTATCTGAGCAATAACCTTAAAAATGTAGGCGACGGAACGCGGACCAGAGAGATTTGGTATTTCTCGTTCGTAGCATTTCGAATAGTCGGTTACTGAGCGGCAGGTGGCGACTATAGTGCGTGCATCGCGCACAACCGAGTCGTTCTCGTTGATTTTTGAGTAGCGGAAGAGCCATGCGGCGCTCGCGAAAACCATGCCGACGCCGACAAGAATGAGTACTGAACGGAGAGCTGTTTTATTCATGGTCTACAATATTGAACGAGTTGGTAGCCCATTTTGCACAATGTGATTGATACTTGGGCGCGACACGTGCACATACTTTTTGGGCCTCATCGACAGAAACTTCAAGACCAAGATGATTTGCCCCGACGGCAGCACACCAAAAGACCTCTTCGTCAGTTTTTCCTGCATGAGTACATAATTCGAATATGCGATCGGACTTGAAGCCAGCGGAAGGTGCGCTCGTATTCCCTATGCCCTCAAAACAATCGCGATATACACCATATGTTATTTTTGCTCTGCGGCATAAATCCCCTTGCTGTTTAAATATGCCCTCAGAGGAAGGTGTGCCGAGCACTTGTCCCCACCACTGCGATTGCCAATACAAACAGGCGCGTCGCTCTTCGATTCCCTTTAGGGTATCGCACGGTTCAAATGGTCTCTCCTTTCGGTACGTACGTGGCTGTGCGTCTGATCCCCACATCGTTCGAAGATTATATTCCATAAAGAGTCCTCCATAGCAGCCGCCGATAGGATCGCTCTCCGGAAGCGTTTTGCAGAGCGCAATCGCTTTATCAAGATCCTTTGCTTCGTAGCCAACATACGCTGCGATACCGTGCCCAATGCCATGTTGACACGTCAGGTGGCTTGTTGTCGATAAGCACCCCCTGTTTAACTCAGAAATAACTGAAGGTCCGTGATCGATAATCGCTCGACCGATAAATTCATGGTAGCAGCCATACGAAAACTGTGCGTCACATACTTTGAAACCCGCAAGGCCTTCAGTTGCGTAGAGCGCGGCACCAAAGAGATGAGCCTGTTGGTGGCGGGCATTAAAATCAATCGATGCAACTTGGTCACCAAATTGTTGGTACGCTTGAAGACCTCCCTTACGCCCAATCAGTACTGATAACTGTTCAATGCGCGCCTGCCTCCCCTCAGCAATCGGTTCTGTGTTGTGGATGTAAAAAATGGAAACGACAGCTATCCCTAGGAGCACGATCGCGCCTCCTGCAAAAATACGATTAGCGTTTTTTGACATACCATATGATTGCGCCACCACTCAGAGCGATGACGAGTGCTATACCGTACCACGCATATCCTGACTCCTCTTTCGGAGCAATTGGTATGTCAAATGCCGCCTCCGCGAGCGGTTCACCCGCACGCTCATACCTCACCGCAAGCGTAAGCGGACCATCGCGCGCAGGCAGCCACACCAGCGTCGTGCCACCCACTTTGGCGTGTGCAATTCCCGTCGCGAGTACGGTCTTACTATTCTGTGTCATACGCACCCAGACAGAATCAAACATCGCTCGCGCTCCGTCAGCATTTTTGAATGCGAAGTCAAAGACGATACGATCGTCTACCTGCGGACTCGCAGGATCATACCCAACATCTATCGTGTATGCGCCTACTTTCTTCTCGAGGGAGACGCCGGTTGTATGTGCAAAAATCGGAGTTCCTACACTCAAAAGCAAAAGTACGAGTAGAAAAATGCGCATGATGGTTATATACTATCTCGTGCTGTCGAAAAGCATATCTCTTGAAACTCGACGGGGACATCGGCACATAACTCTTTTGCTCTTCGGAGCCCATAAAAACGTGCGAGGCGACCGCCCGTAGTCTGCCAACACGCTTTTGCTAAATCACCCTGATATGTTCGGCACAGCGTGAACGCAGGCTTGTATTCTTCTTGCGTGCTTCCATGTTCGAAAAGACCCGCGACCACCGATTGGACGCAGCGTTTTTTATACTCCACATCCGTGAGCGCATCACACTGCGCGACAATCTCTGCGTACTCTCCGTCTCCGACGCGGGATTGCATGATACTGTTTACGCCGACACTAAACGCTAGGTAGCGAAGCTCGGTTTCGGGGATGTCCCGGACTATTTTTTGCAATTTCGTGATATTGGACTCGCTCGGTGTATCCAGTTTTTGCGACAATTCGTAATAGCAGGCTTTTTTCCATTCAGGCCGAGTTATGTTTTTGCACACATCAAAGAGACGATTGGGCTTGAGCGTAAAGCCATACTCATTACCTGCCATCCAGTTTACCAATACATTATAGACTCCTTCGCGGCACTCACGCATATCAAAATCACGGGCATTCCTGAGAGAGTCACAGATAAGAAGCGCAGGGCGCGTATACGCTTCTGCCTTTCCCCAGTCGGACTTTCCGTGCTTGAGACCCTCCGCAAGCATAAGACCATGGCCGCTCCCATGAAAGCAGGTCGATACGATACTCGCCATACTGCCCCCAAGGCGCTCGCCAAAATACGCGCACGTATCGCTTATAAATGAAGCAGTGGGATTCTCCTGAACAAGATGCTCGAAAAAACCATGATAAAAACCATACCCGCACGTCGTGGTTTCTTGTGGAAAGCGTAGCTCATCAAATGAGGTGGCACGTTCTCGGTATCGCTCATAGTACTGCATATCACCCACCTTATGAGCATGAATGTGGCAGCCAGTTTCGGCAAAAATCGGTTGTGTATCGTACGTGTATTTGAATACTCGAAATGCTCTTTCTATTTCGTCCTGTTTTATGTAGTCGCGTATAATATCGAACCAACACTGAAAACGATCCTCCTGATCAGAAATAGTCGCACACTCACGAACCGCATATCGCTCACGAGTAACCGATACGACATCAAACACTACTACTGCACAAAGAGTCCCCGCCAAGACCAGCACAGCAACAATTCGCCTCGACCCTATCGAGCGCAATCGCGCTTTCAAGAAAACAAGATATGCCATGGCGCCATACTACCACCGTCCGAACAGGATTTCAGCCCCGCTTGAAGCAACTGCAAATGAAGGCTGTACCGAACTACAGTATTCTGAAAAAATCTCGTATGAAGTGGACGCTTTCGAAAACCACGCAAGTCGCGCGCCAAAACAGGGAAAGACGGCATCGTGGGGCGAAAGATTCATGGCGTCTTGAATTTCATGCATACCAGAGAGCCCGATTTTTGGAGAGTCTGACATGCTTCGCATGGTAAGTACTGCAGCGCGATACTGCCGCACGCGAACTTCGGGTACAAACTGGGTAAGAGCCTCCGAGCTAGATTGCAGTGAGTCGAGTATGCGTATCGTTTCAGCTTTGCCGATATCAAATGGCATACGCGACATAAGTACATCGTTGTAAGCGTTGATACGTTCGACCATCCCCTGTCGCGATGGTGATACCGCAACAATCGCCGATAGAGTACGCATGCGACCTTCAGGGTCCTCGTGCGCAAGGCTCCACGCGAGGAGCAGTGTGCATACGATGCGAGCAAAAAGAATGCATGAAAGGAGAAGCGCACCCCCCCACACAAGAAGCGCAAGTCGGGTAACAAAGGGTGGTGAGACGCTATGATCCTCAACTGAGTGTCGGCGAAGTACGCCAAGGGCCGCTCCAGCGTACACAAGAAAAAACAAGGGAGGTATCATAAAGAGGAGTACGCCAGGAGTTATGAGGCACATGAGTGCCAGTGCACGTGTCTCAACAGTGCGCTCTCCCTGCTTCCACCACAAAAGGAGCGTAGCTATGTACCAGATAACCAGAACCAGAAATAACGGGAGCCCCAGAACAAGCGCGATTCCTTCTACATATGAACGAGGGTTTTCGGGGAGAGTGCGCCACGCTGAAGATGTGCTCCAGGTGCTCGGAGCAAAACGCTCCCACTCACGAGGGAACGAGTTTGGGGCTATACCAAAAAGATGTTCACTCATACTGCGGAAAACGACGAATCGACTATCGCTACTAGAAATCACATGCCCTGAAGTGGTTGCTTGCGTAAACAGACCTATAGTGAGGATAAATCCAAGCATGCTCGCAATGACTACTATTCGTGAAAATGCGCGCACGTGAGTGCTCGAAAGAAAGCCAGGGAGGCTCACAGCAAAAACCACGCTTAGAATACCGAGAATCGTGTCATATTCGCCTCCATCGCCAAAAAATCTATGCCACAGATACATGAGCGGCTGATCATTGACAAGCAGGAAAAAAATGAGAGGCACAACAACAGCGCCTACACGCGCCATGCGCTTCCAATTACGGTTCTCGGCGGTGAGTATGCACCACAGAAGCAGTATACAGAACGTACTAACGAGCCCTCCAGCGGGAGAGAGGGCGAATGCAAAAGGCACGAGGAGGAGCGCAAATGAGATCGGGTACGCGTGGCCCATGTGTATAGTATACTATTCACTATGAAAGCGGTTGCGCTTCTCATTGTGGCTGGATGTACTATCGGATTCTATATACCGTTTTATTCTCTTTTTTTTAATCCATCAAGCACTCCTGGAGTATTAGCCGCGGAGGGCATAATTAAAAGTATCGACATGTCACGTAGGGTTATTCGTGTTGAGACACCTCAGCGCGCTATCGCACCTTCAATCACCAGCGACGTGTACTTTGACAGCGAGACAGCGTGGGTATACATCACACCGTTCCTAAAAAATAGTGTTATTATCGGCTATCATGTTGCAACGAGCTCACCGACGATGGCAGCGCCTGGCATGTATATTGTAACTCGCTCCTATGTTCGAAACAGTAGCACATACGCAGGATCTATAGTTCTTTCACAAGCATTATGAAAATCTCAAATACACAAATACTGAGTATCGTTACGATAAGTATTCTCGCAGTCACTGTTGGCATCTTATTGCATCAACTCAATGATATTTCTTCAACACTACGGACTGAAAAATTTTGTGCTGATGCCAGTAGGATTTCATCAAGAGACGTTCCCTTTAGTTCAGAAGTGCGAGTAGCCGGAGTCGATCTCTATGCTCGCACCATCACTCTCCAAAAAAAAAGCGGATTTGGGGGTGCGCCTATTTTTATTCTCGTTAATGTAACCTCAAGCACGAAACTATTTCGCGCTTCTCCCCAAATGCGAAACGGCGTAGTTACCTCGTATGTACGAACACCCATTGCGGCATCTGAAATCACTGTGCCAAGCGAGGGAATTGCAACGATACGAAACGAGTCTGACGGGACTTTTTTGCTGATTATTCTGACGCTCCCCGACAAGCAGTAAGTAGTGTATTGAAAAAGGGGTGGTGCGCGTGCACCACCCCTCTCTTTCAAAAGAGCGTCAGATCATAGAAGTCAGCGAACTCTCGAGTTCGCTGCTCGCGCCCCAAGGAAAAGCGAACCGTCGCATCCAGGGCCTGTGAGTCGGGCCACATTGGAGATACTGTTCGCACATGGTCGCGATACACACGCTCAACGATTTCATCGAGCGACACTACGCGAACCAACCGCATACCCTTAAACACCGCCTCCGTTTCGGAGTGACCTTCTCGTATGAGCCACGCACGAATCCACTCTTTCACCTCACGCTCAGCGAGAGTAGTCGTTGACCACTGGGCAAAATCCTTGAGCACAGTTACCACTCGTTGCAGTCGGTCGCGAGAATCGCCCGAGAGATCATCGCAGCGCGCAAAAAAACCGACCAAGACTGCCTGCGGCAACTCCTCCGAGCCGGGCGGCGCAAGTACATGCATGCCGGGGACAAAGGATAGGTACGCCGCATGAGGATTCGCAGCATGGGTAGCAGTGAGCCCCCCATCTGCAAGGAGACGATTGACTCGCTCCGCAGTAAAGAACCGCACCGTTGTAAGCTGAACACTCACACCTTTGCGTTCGAGCGCCTCCTCAATAATCCCGGCAGAAAAAGACGGTTGCTGAAAGACAGCAACCTGTTTTCCGTCGAGCGCCTTCCACGTCGGCACTTTTGCAACAATTGCTTGCGAAAAGCGACTCGTGAGCGGCGCCACCATTTTCGAGCACACACGCCTGCTGTTGTGGCCCGGAATCGCTTCCGTCGGAAACGTGTGCGCATCAATTACTTTTTGCACCAAGAGCGTACCCACATCGGTTGTTGCAACCGTTTTAATATCAAGGCGAATGCCCCGTCGTTCAAACCATTGCATGTCACGAGCTATGTAGAGCGTGATCGACTCCCCAGCAGGCGATGTACCAACCGTAAAGACTTCTTGAGCAGCAAGTGGTGTCGTTATAACTGAACAGATTGCTGCAACGCGTAGCGTGTTTCGCATGGAAACCTCCTGTGTTTGCACTACTCTTGTATGAGCCTAGCAAACGATATCGAAAATCTCAAGAGATGTGGTACGCTCGATGTCATGGAAGCGGTGATCAAGGCATTTGAAACGCAGTACATCGGAAAACCATGTACACCCCATCAGTACTACGCGCCATCCCGCTTCACACCCGACGAACACGCGATACTTATTCCACTCGAAGAAGCTGCTGGTCTTCCGCATTACGAAGACCGCCTCAGATCAACAAACGCCCGTGTCGCATTTTCCTTTTTGCCCGTGTGGTGGCAGCTCGACAGTATCGCTTTTATGTCTCACGATAAATTTTCGATACCGCATGCGACCGTCGATCCTCGCCACCTTCCTGTAGCAATTGAAATAGTGCGGCAACTGCAACCAACAATGGTGCTCACGAGTCATGAGCTTGCGCTTACACTTGCAACAAATCTCATTGAGAAAAAAATACCTGTCCCTGCCCATTGGCATATTGTCGAACCCATCACTTCGCACAGACAGACCTCAATCCCCTTTGCAGCTATCGTCTCTACCGAATTTCACCTCGTTCCTGGGGTATCGTTTGCGTACCAATGTCATAACAATTGCGTTCACCCCTCCCCAATCATTCTCGTCGATTCGTGGCACGAGGATACACGCGAGAAGATTACCGAGGTTGTTTCTCGACACTCGTCACCATCGTCATGCCCATGCGGTAATCGAGTGGAATTGTCTTTTACGCACGTATGAAGCGCGCACTTCTTTTTCTCTTACCATGTGCTCTACTCCTTCTATTCGGACTAATGTTTCTCTATCAGTCTTCATCAGGTGCTTTTCTTGGTGCGCTCGCAATTATGAAGTGTGGGCTTTACAGCGATTCTGTTGCTTGTTACCAAAAACAGCTTGAAGCCACTGCGATACGCAAACCATTACCAATAACTCTCGATGAACTTCGATTTCTTAACCGGTACGTACCCGCACTTTCTGATTGTCACAACGTTGCTCACACTGTTGCCGGTGCAGTGGTTCGTCGTGGTGACGCACCATGGTACACACTAATCCCCCAGAGGCCTGAAGATTATTTATGCTCGAACGGGTTTCTCTATGGACTCGTCCTTGCAGCATACGAAAGCGGAGCACTCACGGAAACCATGGTACTCGCACCCGAAGTGCTTCACGCTTGTGACGGTCGCAATTTCTCAGGAGAACATGAGTGCGAACAATCAGACTGTTTCCATGGTATCGGTCAGATGTTTTCAATTGCAACAAAAAACAACCTCATTCAGTCACTCCGCTGGTGTGACACGATGACGAGCACTCTCCCTGACAAAGAAAAAGAGTGGTCCACGCGCACCTGCCAGTTGGGCGTTTTTAAAAACGTCTTTATGTGGGACGAGGCGATACCAAAGCCACCCCGCCCGCTGCCACAATCCGATGTAAAACCATTACGCGAGGCACTGCCAAAGCTTCAATGGCGGGACATGTGCATGCGCAGCTCGTGGCCACTTTTTATTGATGACATGAAAGATGCCAAAGGCGTAGATCGTTTTTGCTCTTATGCGAATACGACGACTGAACGAGAAGCATGTCGCGGACGTGCATATCGGAGCATTGCATTTGTGCGTGGCAATGACGTTAAATCAATACGAACGTATTGTCTCTCACAGCCCGAGCAGTGGAGAGCGTTATGTCTTGAAAGTGCGGCGATTGATCGACAGCAAAAAAATGAACCTGTTCGTGGTATCCGCATTGCGCTTGAGATATGCGGCACCCAGACAGACGCATATGCAACATCATGCTCACAAGCCATTGCTCGTGGAGTTCGTAGTATGTTTTTCGATAATAAAACGCGGCTGACCTACTGCAATTATATCCCTAAAGAGCATCAGCCCCTCTGCGGTAATTTACCGTAAAACACCATGCCCAAAAAAACCCTTGAGCGTGCACTATCGGTGATACTCAATCACGCTCTCCGCGCAGAATCTTCTTTTTATCGAAACCTATTCGCTGCGTGCACCGTTCCCACGCACGTTACCCTCAACGATGTTGAGCGGCTTCCTTTTGTAACAAAAGAGTTACTCGTGGCGGCACCATTTTCGCAGCGATTATTTTTACCACTCACCGAAGCTGACTCAGTCCGTGTCACTTCTGGCACAAGTGGCAAGGGTGTATTGTTGTTCCCTCGCAGCGGTCACGTCAAACGTCCCTGGCTCAGTGAACGCTGTAGCAAAGTATTTTCGTATTACTATCCGTATTCTGGGATGGATAGAAGCGTCCGACAGCACGGAGTCGGGCACATGGGATTTGATCTTGAACATCCTGCCGCAACAGTACGGCTCGCACTGCAGTATGAGCCCGACGGCATTATGGGACCACCAGCCGCCATGGTTGCATTCGGGCAGTATTTGGAAGAAAAAGCACGTGCGCGCATTATCTACATTCAGCTCTTTGGATCGCGCCCCTCGCGCGCGCAGTTTCGTGCGCTCCACACGCTCTACCCTCGCGCACGAATCAGTTGGGATTATGCAAGTACCGAAGGCAATGGTATCAGCGCTCTTCCCTGCGAGACCTTGGAGAAACTCGAACAAAACATGATGCATCCCTGTGATTCGCATTTTCTTGAAATTATTGAACCGAAAACAGGCACTCGCATTACCGAGTTAGATACACCAGGAGAACTGGTTCTCACAACATTGTTTGAGAATAACCCCCTTCCCATGATTCGTTATCGCACCGGAGATTTGGTGCAATGGGTAAAAACTCCGTGTTCATGCGGAGCTGAAGCAACATTCGAAATGCTCGGCCGTGTTGACTTTGACCGCGCCTATCTTCCCAAAGGAATCGTACTTGCCTCAGAGCTTGAGCACACCCTTGAGCGCTTTGAGCATGACATCGCTGATGATTTTGAACTGCACATCTACCACAAAAACAATTCGATATCGCTTGAGCTTTTGGTGCGGCCACAAAGACAGATTGAGTATGCGGCGATTGCAGAACACCTCCTTTCGCTTCGCATTTCACCCACTCTGAGACTGCGCGACCTCTCTGCCGAAGGTTTGCTTAAATCAGTCACGTGTGTTTCAATGCCGAAAGAAAAAGTGCTGGGTCGTCGTGTGACCCGCATCGTACCGCATGAGGAGATATAAATGTACACAAAGTCTCTCATTCCCTATCGGCAAATCCGCCCTACGCACCCGTACCGAGTCGCATTCATGAGCGTCATAACCCTTGGTGCTCTATGGTGGTCACTTACCGCTCTCGGCATAGCATCAAAAATCATGGTGCCGAGCCCTGAGCATGTGCTTAAAACAGCGATAACGCTTGCTGACCCGCCGCAGAACAACGCGTTTGCTTATTACGCGTTTCGAAACGGGAGTACGCTCGCGTCGCACACCTTCGACACCGGCATAAGACTTGCTCTTTCGCTCTTTGTAGGAGGCATCGTCGGGATACTCCTTGGCGCCGTAAGCGCCGTGTTTGTATCACTGCGTGTAGCAACGATTGGATGGCTCTTGTTTTACCTCGGCGGTATACCGCGCCTTATCGAAATACTGTACGTCAATAGTCTCGGTATTATCGGTACGAGTGCGTGCGTCTTGCTTGGAGGGCTTGCAATCATGTGCAGTAGCGCGCTTGCAACCACCATCGCGCTTCATGATAGCGATCTCAAAGATCAGGTTGAACATGCGAAACTTGAGTGCGGGACCATACCCGTAGTCTGTATCATCGCTTTACCGCAAAAATCCTGGAACATCGCTGTTGGGCTCTGGATCGGAGTAACACAAGCGCTCTCTCTTATTCTTTTCACCGAGTATGTGCAATCAACAAGTGGCCTCGGGTTTCTGCTCCAAATCGCTTTTGGCAGCGACGTACGAGTCGCAGAAGCTCTGGTCGTCATGGGTGCGGGCCTTACCGCGCTTTTGGTAGCACAAATGAGTGTCGCACTCTTTGCGCTTCTGTTGCCAACACTTGCAACGCGGAGCCTCACTCTCTTGCAGGCCGTGCGCTAGCGCACGGCCTGCATATGCTATACTTCCGATGTCGAATGAGTATGAAATATATCTACTTCCTTCTTTCCCTCACGCCTCTCGCATTGTTTCTGCCGACACTCACGCACGGTACGTCTCTCCCTCACTCACTTGCACAAGAAGACGCAGGGCTCCATACTCCTGACACAAAAACACAGGAAGACCATGGAACATATTTCATCGGGTGCGGCGGGTTTTTCTAAAAGCGAATTCGGCTCTCTTTCGTACTGCGCTCTCTCCCTCATAACGGGAATTTTTTTACTCGCATTTTTTTGTATCGGAATGCAGGTATATACGTCTCTTTCTCGAGACGAGTGGTTTCGATACCAAGAAGAGCGACCTATTCTTGCGCTTCCTGGCACAGACATACCCTCCCTGTCTCGATCAATTGATTATCTTGAATCGGGCCTTCCTGGTCTGGTGTCTGGAACCTACTCACCAAAGGAGCGTGCTGCCGTACGCAGTACGCTCTACCCGCTTGAATTTCTAAAGCTCCTTCCCGAACTCGAAACGCGAAGAAGGGCGCTGAGCGAGAAAAGGACCGCCATAGACACGCTTCTCTACCATCGCACGCTCCTCGAGACATTACATGCGTACGAAGGATCAGTATCCGCGTATCGCACCAATCTCGCTGCATTGCCAAAAAGTCTTCGCTTTGGTCTCCCTGCTGGGTATACCACCATATCCCATGTAACGTATCAGCTGCAGCTACTCGAGATGCAGGCACGAGATAAGCGAGAGCAACTAACGCGCTCCCGCTTGTGCGGCAATCCTCTCATAAAAACAGCATGTCCTGAAGAAGCAAAACACTTCGTGCGCGAATGGACCGACCCCCCGCTCTCTCGCCCGCCCTCAGAAGTCGCGCGCGCTACGCTCAAAGCTATCTATGCGAATGACCCGCTGGTACGCAGTTCGTATTCTCCGATATTTTTCCAAAACCGATGCTCCTCAGAAGAAGAAAAAGAGTCGCCAGTCTTTATCTTGTATGTCTCGTCTACAAAAGACAAAACACTGGTAGCGCGAAAAATGCAAGACGCAAGCAACCTCTTTATACGTGACATGAACCGGGCAACTACTACTCCATTCTTTAAAACACTCACTGACCAAGGACTACGGTTTGAACATCAATTCAGCGGTCATTCGTACTTGTGCCCCGACTACGGTGAAGACGCCGCTGATGCGAGTCGAATTCTTGGGCTTCAGTATGCTATCGCCCGCATACGAGAGAGTCACATGCAATTGACTCCTGATACCGCGGAAGCTTTTCGCGCATTTGAGACGAGGCCTTCCCTCCAACGCGCGTACACTGTTGTTGGAGCACTCGAACAAGAAAGGTATGAGCGGGAGCAACCGAGAGAGGAACAGAAATTACTTGAAAATGCACTCCTTACATTTTATTCGGGATCATTTGAATTTGAATCACTGGTTGCAGAGATTGCTCTCGAAAACGAATTTGCTGCCCGCATGGCGGATGCAGGCACACCGCAGCCATACCGAGGATTATTTTTCACTCGCTCTGGATTGAGTACCTTGTTTATGGTCGGAAACAGAACCCTGATTACCGACGAACCTCAGTTTTTCAACCTAAAAACGTCAGTTATACCACCGCAATTTTCATTCCTCGTTTTGACAGAGCTCCCGCGAGAAAAAATACCATTCTTTATCAGCGCCATGCGTGCTGCACGCTGTTTTTATCTAGGGTCGTGGTGTGATGAACGAAGCAAGCCACACTAGCATATCGCGAATTGGAACAGGGACAGAGCGCGCATCAGGATGCAGGTACACGCCGCGTGGCACAATGGTTGTATCATTTTTTACCAGCTCTGTTGGTATTGGATTTGCAATGATGTACGGGTCACGACGAATGCCCGTTACCTGCCATGACGCACGCCCATTCGGCGCACCACCGCGAATACGGAGCCTTCCTTTGTCATCGAGGGTACGATCAGTATGGATAGAGGGTTGCTCTACGCCCAGCCCGCGAACTTGGAAGCGGAACGAATCATTGAGTGCTAGAAAGTAGTCGGGGAACGTTACCACCGCCTCGCCTTTTGTATCAAGTGTCACTATACCATCATACATATTTTTTGCGTCCGGCGATTCGACAAATGAGTGGTAAAGAAGCTTTCGTTTTGGATCAAGGGGATGATCAATCACAAAACTTCCCGACCCTTTTGAAATACTGCCGGTTATTGCAAAGTTACCGCTCACGGTAGCATTCTTTGTAAAGTTAGTATTGTACGAACCTTCGTAATACGATTGGTAGTACGACTGGTAGTAACCCTGAGAGTAGTACGTACCCTGGGAGTAGTACGTACCCTGGGAGTAGTACGCACCCTGGTAATAACCCTGAGAGTAGTACGTACCCTGGGAGTAGTACGCACCCTGGTAATACGATTGGTAGTAGGATTGATAGTAACCCTGGGAGTAGTACGCACCCTGGTAATACGGTTGGTAGTAGACTTGGTAATAGGATTGGGAATAGTAGATACCTTGTGTATAGCCACAAGCGCCCGACGCTTCAGCAGTGTGGGCTCCAGAGAAGAGCAGCACTGTGATAGTTACTGAAAGAGATAGGGACGAAAAAAAGGATGCTCGGCGCATAATGGTAAGTATATAAGAAAAATCAGGATTATTCACCTGTTTTTGGCTGAAGATGTTGTAGTTCCAAACGGTGCCCATTCGCGCATGGAAGCCGACGCTTGCGCGAGGCATGCTGACCGATCATCATTCATAAAAACCGAGCACAGCTTTGTCAGCGCCTCATTTTTCCCGCCACTTGAATATAGGACAAAACGCAGTGCTTCGCGAATACATGCCTTACTCGCTGCACCTTGGGGGGCAAGCGCGCAAGCATCACGGACACTTTTTTGCGTATCCGCCGAAAGAAAAACAGCAGTCCCTCCGATAGTTCCATAGCACTCTGGTTGATACCGTGGTGGGAGTTCGCTACAAAACTGGGCGGCTGCAACTACGTTTCCCCTGTTTTGTTGTAGCACCTGTGAGGCAGCAGCACTGAGGCACTGTTCTTGATACCGTGAACCAATCTGCTTACACGGATACATTGGATCAGTGAAATCAATGAACGGTGTCGGGTGCAATGGATTTCCAAAACTGAAGACATTTTCCATAAACACACCGGCATAGCACATGTCACGGTCGGTTTTTGTCGATAACACGTCACATCCGGGAAGCGCCTTGTGAATATCGTTTTCATACAGCAGCATGAACGCATGTCCCAAACCATGCACGCACGCTAAGTAGTTTGTTTCATTGAGAGAGAAGGACCGGGAACACACCCGAGAAAGCACCGGTGCATCAGGAACCGAACCCCGCGTCATCACATACGCTTCGACCGCACCATGAAAACACCCTTCACCGCATGCGATACGGGTTGAACACTGTGCGAACGTCTCTGCAAGACTCTGTGTTTTCTCAAACGACCGTTGACCGAGATTATGTGCAAACGGATGACACTGTTGCTTTATACGGAAATCATCATCTGCTTGTGCAAGCGATTTTAAAACCTCAGGGAGCGAAAATCGTTCCATAAGCTGTCTCGAGAGATCATCGAAACAGGTACTGCGCCATAATGGCACTCCAGAGTTTAGACAGACCAGAACCTGGCCACGCACATACGAATCCAGTGTTTCAAACGGAAGACGGGCACGGGGGGAGTCCCAGTATGTGTGCACCGCCCACACGGCACCAAGGAGCGCCAACAATACACCAAGAAAGACGGGGCGAAAAACCATATCGAGAGTAGATACACGGTATACTTCCATCCAAGAAATCGCAAGCAGTGGTATAGTGCCAAGACTACGGTATGTTAAAAACCTGTACTGATTATTTTTATGTTTATTGCAGACGAGTTTTTACCATTGACCTCCGTGCTCTTGCTGTTATGCGCATCATGTCCGGCATCAGCGTTGTGCTCTACGCCATTATCCACGCGCCGGAACGAGATATTTTTCTGGGAAGCGCTGGTATCTCGCCTACCCTTCTCTACCCCTCCGCAGTGAACTGGACAATGCACCTCTGGGGCAACGGATTCGGGTTCTGGATTACGAGTCTCTTTTTACTGCAAATTATACTTGGCGCCTTGCTCTGTCTTGGGTACCGAACAAAACTAACTACGCCAGCTCTTTGGATTCTCATTACCTCGCTTCATCACGCAAATCCGTGGGTCCTCAACAGCGGTGACGACCTTATGCGGCTTACACTCTTTTTCGGAATGTTCCTGCCCTGGGGAGCACGGTATTCTCTCAGTAGCGTACCCATTCACGACTCAGCATACCGCTCACCATGGACCGTTGCGCTCATGCTCCAAATCGTTTTTTTATACATCTTCGCCATAATCGCAAAACACAGTACGCCTTGGTTTTCCGGTGCTGCGGTATACTACGCGCTTTCGGAAGAACACCTAGCGACCACTTTCGGAACAGCTCTTACGCACTATCCCGAAATCCTTACCCTGCTCACGTATGGGATTTTCTACTTTCAGCATACGATTCCCTTCTTTCTCCTCTCCCCTTTTTATACTACGCGGATTCGCATAGGTATCGTACCCACTCTCGCCGTAATGCATATTGTTTTTTTTATCTGTCTCCATATCGGCTTTTTTTCGTGGAATATTATTGCACTGCTGTTCATTTTTCTTCCCGCTTTCGTATGGGACCGATTTGATGCCTACCTATATCGTTCAATAAAGCAGCCGGGAGAGAAACCGAGAATACCTCAGTTTTCAATTGTTCACTATGCTGGAGCAACGGCCGTTGTTTCCCTTATTGTCCTCGTCAACATTTCACAAACGAGTACCCAATTTAATCCGCTTCGAAGTATAGTCACTCCCGCTGCTTCAATGTTCGGCCTCAATCAAACCTGGCGCATTTTTGCCTCGCCCTACACCTATGATGGCTGGTTTGTTATGCCAGGAAAAACAGCAACGGGTTATATAGATATTCTCAGAGGAGGTGCGCCGCTTTCGTTTGAAAGACCGAATCATATTGCCTCACTGTTTCCATCAGAGGCGTGGAGAAAATACTTGATGCGACTAGAAAAGAGCAGCACCCCGCAAGAATTCCGCATTTCATTTACTAAAACAATGTGCGCGCGGTGGAACAGAGTCCCCAAGCCACAGCACGTAGAGTCGCTCTCACTCATTTATATGAGAATCACCACACCACCTCCCGGCGCCGTCCCCACCCCTCCCCGTCCTAATCTGCTTTCTGATGTCGTGTGTATGCCCTAATTCTGTGCAAACCCCGCTTCATGACACACTTGCTTGTAGCCCATGGACGAAAGAGGTATAAGGAGTTCGCAGCCACTTCTGATGCGCTCGATACACTGAGAACGAGTCGAGGCATCAAAATGCGAGCAGAACGTAAGTGCTTGGCGCGCGCCTTGTTCCGATTCAAATAAAAGCGAGCGCGCAAGAGTACTGACACAGAGCGAGTGTCGTGACGTAGGAAACAGATCGCAAATGTCCTTTGTGTATGATGCGCCACCCTGCCCCCGACTTCCCAACAACTCAGCAACGCGGGAAAAACAGTATGGAGCGTTGGGCGTGTCGACTAAACTACAAAACGATTCTATAGAACTCGACGATACAGACGACTCAAAAAGTGCCCATGACTCAACCAAACAATGCTTCCGTTCAATACTACCAAAATTTTTACAACTCAATGCAATTGACTTGGGGGAAGGCCTATCACCTCTTAGGGAATGCATTTGTTCCTCTACCACAGTACTTGGGCGGTAGAATTGCATAAACACACCTTGTACGCACGCATTTTTTTCTTGTTCATTATGAGTAACGATTGCACAAAACGAGAGAGCGCGTGGCACATCACCGCGAACGGCAACCCATAGTGCGTGACCTTGGCCATGCGCACACATACTACGAACAAGAGCATTGTCGGTATACGCGCACGCATCTTTCGTGATTTGAACAATTTCAGCATCTCTAGGGACCAGTATCGGCTCAAAGCGGGCTTGTAACATGCCATGAAAATAACCTCCAAAACAAATATGCCACGCCTCTTTGCCGATAAACACCTCTCGCCATGCATCCGGTTCTGATGCGATAACCAGCTGAGCAAGTTCGTGTCCGAACACATGACAACTTTTGTATCTTGAATCAAAACGATTTATTTCTTCCGCTACATTCAAGAGCGCAAGGGGAGTGTATCCCGGATACTGATTCAAAAGGAACTGATTGTAACAGCGGTTAGCGGAAGTATTACTGAAACAGGTGGCAACTGCTCGAATTGCTATGACAGTGTTGTTTATTGACACTAGCCATACGAGACAAATAATAAACACTCCACATACTATGAACGTCTTAGCGTTCATAACACCGGTACCGTGAAGGCAGTTGTGCGCACAAGCCTGACTGCTGTGGTCCTTTTATATATTGCTGAATCTCGATTGCAAGTTGAGAATAACAGTCATTTTTCTGTTCTTGATCTGGAATCACCCGACAAAAACGAAACGACAAAGCTGGATCATTCTCTCCCCCCCAGAATAAAAACTTTAAAATCGCTTGGATGCAATATCGCTCGCCATCTCTCACCCCCGCAACCGAACACCATTGGCTCATAGTCACCATCGCCTCTTCTGGAAGCTGATTGATGTTTCGTGAATCACGATTGTTCACGATACCCGGAAACTCTTTTCCAAACCCACCAAAACACGCATCTCGCAAATGAGTTTCCGAGACCGGTATCGTTTTACACACACGGAATGCCTGTGGCAGAAGCGCCATATCGGGATTACCACGGTCCATCCCGACATCAGACCAAATCTGCGGTGTGAGGTAAATAAGACACGATGATCGCACCTCGCGAGGCATAAATGACTCAAAGCAGGGCGCAAGCGGTTTCGTGAGATAGCGCTTGCGCGCCTCGTCGAGTTTTTTTGCCGCGTGCCCCCCTGTTCCCATGAGTTCCATAATCGCACCGCCAACACACTGATGATATTCGCCGTCATGAAACGCAGCAGTTCCCGTTTTTTTACACAGCGCAATAGTTTTCGGAAGATCATAGTCTGCATACGCAAGGATGCCGTGACCAAGACCGTGATAGCACATAAGATAGGCTCCACTCCCCCCTGGCGCTTTTTTACATGCCTCACGAATTTCGGGTAACGCGGCATCACCTTTCTCTTGGAAGGCCGAAACAACAATTGAGTGGGAACATGCGTTGCGGAAATCTTGCGTACAAAAAGTCATACCCGCCGGCCCTTTCTGCTGGTAGAGCACATTTCCAACAACATGACCAAGCAGATGTAGATCGGTGCCTGGTGGGAGCGGCACCCGTTTCAATACTTCGTATGCATACACAGCGCCTTTTTTCTTTGCAATAGATTCAAGCTCTTCAGAAATGGTTTCAAACGAAGCAGTGTGACGCGAAAACGTTGCCACTTCAGGGTATCCGCCCGTTTTTTGAAACGCATACCACGCACCAGAGGCACAAAAAATCCCTACCAAAATGAAAAGTGCGCTTCGAGAGACATGCATGGTCTCAATAATACCTACTGGTGTACGGGAACGCCAGGTGCTATTTACACAAAGGCCCAAAAAGACATTCGCCCTCCTTCAACGGCTGATTAAACCCTTTTCGAACCTCTGGAATAATTGGATTTGCCTTGATGTATGGATCATGACGTATACCCGTCACCTGCCAACTTACTTCCCCGCCCGCCTCTCCGCCTGCAATAACAAAGGTGTTAGTGCTATCAATCTCTTGTTTAATGTAGAGCTTCGGCATCGCTTCGTAGAGTGGAAAAAACAGGTAGCGGTAATCACCGTTGAGGGCATAAAAATAGGCAGGAAGATGCACGCGCGCCTCGCCTTTAGAATCAAGCACTGCAATACCGTCATATATGTTTTTCGCATCCGGCGACTCAACGAACGAGTGTATGAGGAGCTTCGTACGCGGTGCAAGTGGATGATCAATCTCGAACGTGCCCGAACCTTTGGAAAGCGCGCCGGTAATGGTGAGGCTACCAAAGAATTTCACGTTGCCCGAGAGCACCACCGCAGAAGCCGAGAGCGGCAGAGCACAAACGAGGAGTATAAATATGTACCGAGCGTTTATTTGCATAATGGTTCAAAGACGCATTGGCCCAAAGGCACAATGGTATTCTTTGCCTTCGATACTTCGTTCACAATTGGATGTTTTTTAATATACGGATCGTATCGCACTCCTGTAACCTGCCAGCTTACCTGACCACCCGGCGTTCCACCGACAATAGCAAATACTGGCTTTCCAAAGAACCACCTTCGATGCACTTTTGAACCAAGATGGAGATTTGGCATCGCATTCCCGAGTGGGGTAGCAAGATAGCGATATTCGCCATTCAGTGCCATAAAGTATTCCGGAAGAGTAACGGTGGCTTGACCGCGCTTATCAAGAGTTACAATACCGTCATAGATATTTTTTACTTCAGGAGATTCAACGAATGAGTGGTAGAGGAGCTTTCGCTTTGGATCAAGTGGGTGATCAATCATAAAGGTACCAGAACCTTTTGAAAGCGCCCCGACAACTCTAACGTTACCAGTCGACGAAGAGTTTTTTGTCATCGTGGCTGCAAGTGCCCCCAGTGGGAATACAAGTGCGACCGCAAGGACGATATATTTACGGTACATATAATCAGTGTACCGCGCAGCATTATTCATGACAAATTACTTTTTAGAGTCGACAACATGGTGAGTAAAGTCATCATCCTGATCCGGGCGAAGATTCGGCCACTTTTGACTGTCATAACGGTTTGCAGCAAGACGCATTGATACTTCTCCTTCTTCGGTGCCAGTGATAACAAGCTCGTTGTGTTCCATGTCTTTCATATAAAATACGCGACCGTCGAACGATGGTGTGAGAGAAACAACCAAGTCTTTCCAATTATCACCGAAGTTCGTCACGTTGTAGAAGAGCCAGAGGTCAGAGCCAAGGTCAAGCTGTGAGAACGCGATGCGCTTCTCATACTTCCCTGTCTCAGGATTCTTCTCGAGCTGAACAGTTTGCAAGACTTCTTCGTGAATACCCACCGTACTTGCACCATAGGTAGCATACTTGGTGCCGTCGATGGTATAGACCGGGTCGATGGTACCAACGTCGAGTTTACCGAGAATCTTGATGTCACCCTGGAAGGTAGAGGTAGCGGTACCCATACCCGTCGCACCACCTGCACCGACGTAGAGAAGATTGGAAATTGAGAGCTGTTTGGTTGGAGATGTAGTACCAATACCAACATTACCGGTACCTCCATTGGTTTGGAAGAGCAGTTTACCTGCAGAACCTTGAGCATCGATTTGCAAATTGTTTGTTCCATTTGTACCAATTTCTCGAATACCGTTGTAATAAATACCAACCCCTTGGCTAACATTTTGAGCGAGAGCTTGGAGAATATCATTGGTACTATTATCTACGCCAACAACGCCCAACGTCGCGTAAGGAGAGGATGTTCCTACTCCAATTCTAGTCTCGGCCACGAGATTCCCCGTCCCACTTGGACTCCCTGCAGGACACGAACCACCAGAGCACACATAGAAGTTACCATCGTTCATATACGCATTGCCACTCTGCGGCGTGAGTATGAAGTTACCTGAAGCATCGGTGAGCATGTTGGTGTAGCGCGTCGAGTCGTACGCGAGAGTTGCTTGTGCGGTAGAGACTGCGTTGGTAATGGAAAGCTTCGTTCCTGGTGTTGTGGTACCGATGCCAACGTTTCCTCCAGCTTGCTGAAAGACAAGGTTGCCAATTGTTGAACCAGCTGCTCTAAAGGCATCAATAAATGAGTAGTTACCATTTCCAATACCATTTACCGTTCCAAATCTGAGGCTCGAAGCAGTTGTTGAAGAAAGATTGTCTGCATCAGTAAGTAATATCTGTTTATTTCCAGTCGTGTTGTTGAAGTTCAAAAATGACATGTTTGGATTACCACTGCCTGCGCCGTCAAAAAATGCCTTTCCACTGAAGGTGAGCGCAGAGGAACTCGCGTTTGTAGACTCTATGGAAACAAGTCCGAGAGGTGTACTTGTTCCAACACCAACCTTACCGTTCTTATCAACGACAAACACTGTCGCGGTTGAAGAACCAATCGCAAATGCGTTTTGTCCTGCACCTGCATTGATTGAGAGGTTTGCCCATGGTGTCGAGGTACCAAGACCCAGACGACTGTTCGTACTGTCCCAGAAGAAGTTCGCCGCAGTAGCAGATTGCGTGAGCTTCGTACCGTCAGAGAAGACCACACCGCCACTGTAGAAGGTGGTGGTTGCGGTACCGCCCGAGGTAAGGCCGAGTGCTTGGGAGAGGGTGAGAGCGCCGTTAGAAGCGAAGGAAGAGGTAGCGGTTGCACCAAACGAAGCGGTGTTTGCATTGACGTTAGTTGCGAAGAATGTGGTAGAGGTAGCAGCTTGAAGTGACGTGTTACCTGAGACCGTGAGGCCCGTGAGCGTACCCAGACTCGTGAGTGATGAGGAGGTGATGCCTGAGCCAAGTGTGTTGTTGGAGAGTACCGTAGTACCGTTGATTTGGTAGAGACCGCCTGTAGGAAGATTGATTGCAGAGCTGCTGATAGTAGTCGTTGCCGTGCCTCCGACGTAGAGGGTGGAGTAGATTGAGGAGAGGGTTGATGAGGAGTTGGAGAATTGTTGGAGGGCGCTCCAGGTGTTGGGGTTACTTCTGTTGAGTGAGGCGATGACGGCACCTGTTGTGGGAGAGATGGTGAGGGTGCCGTCTGCGTTTGAGACTGAGGAGACGGCTCCGCCGCCGCTTCCGATACAGGTGCCGTTTATGGCGAAGCAGCCGCCTGCTGCGAGGTTGATACCGCCGTTTGTTGTGTTGAAGGTAGAAGTAGCTGAGGTGAAGTTGATGCCGTTGGTGTTGCCGATGGAGAGGAGGGAGCCGGGGGTTGAAGTACCGATGCCGAGGTTACCAGAAAAATAAGCCGTACCGGTGGTTGTCGAGTTTCCACTTATGGTGAGACCTCCCGTTGCAGTACCATTACCGATTGTTGTTGAGGCGAGTGAAAGAAGACCTGACGAGAATGTGAGGGTGGTTGACGTTGCGGCACTTGGGAAGAGGTAGGAGAAGTTAGCATAGTCAGTCCCCGCAACCGCGGCAACGAGTTGTCCTTGGGAGTTGGTCTTCAAGAGTGTGGAGGTAAGGGATGGAAGTGCGAGGTTAGTTGAGGTGGCGTAGGCAGTGAGAAGGTTTGTGGAAGAAGCGTAGGTGAAGGATGCGAGGGTGGTGGTGGAGTTCTGGAAGGTCTGGAGTCCGGTGAAGGTGTTTGCGGTGTAGGTTTTGGGGATGGTGGTTGAGGAGTTTACGTAGGTGTTGACGCGAGTGTCGGTGTAATACTTGTTATTTGTTCCTTCGAGAAGGGCGTCAGTAGTAGTGGCATACCATGATGCAAGAGAGAGGTATGCACCCAGGTCGCTGAATGTGGGAAGACCGAGAGAAGAAGTTGCCATTTGGAGCCAGGTGTTCCCTGTGCCACCCACAAGAAGTGAGGAGGAAGCGATAGTGGAGAGACCTGTGCCGCCGCGAAGGGCAGCAAGAGTGCCGGTCCAGGCGGGGGTGAAGGTGTGCGTATCTCCCGATGACGTGATAACGAGTTGGATATTGGTATCAGAAGATGTCGCAAACGTTTGTGATGAGCCGGTCTGATTCGGCGAATACTGCGCCTTGAGTGCTGTAATACCACCACCTGCGCCCGCATCAGCACCACAGGTAAATTGCCCGGTCGATGCGTTATACAAAAGCTTGTCGGAAGAAAGCGAACATGCGGAGAGACCTGCGCCAGTAATACTGCTCGCAACATTGAGGCGGGTAGTTGTTGCATTTGTTGTGGTGCTGTTTCCGACAGTGAGCGAGAGCGCCGTTGATGATGCAAAAAACAGGTTTCCATTAGTGAATGTATTGACTGCGTATGATTTCGGAATCGTTGTCGAAGCGTTGAGGTATGAGTTTACGCGAGTGTCGGTGTAATACTTGTTAGTGCTTCCCTCAGTGAGGGCGTCCGTTGTTGTTGAAAACCAATCAGAGAGCGAAAAGTATGATGACAAATTTGCGCCAGAGACCAGGCTTGAAGATGCAACAAGATCGTATCCGCCCGTCGTGTTGCCGATGAGAAGATATCCGTAACTCGGTGCGGTAGAAGTGCCGGTCCCGCCGTTTTGAACTCCGACAACGCCACTCAATGTGTTTACCGCCACCGAAGCGCCCGTTATTGTTCCTCCCGAGATTGTGGGGTTCGTTATTTTTGTATTAGTAAGCTCGTCGATTTTTTGCGAGAGACCGTAAGTGTTTGCATAGGAAGGTACATATCCTCCACCGCCACCCGAGATATACGTTCCTTGCTGTGAAGTAAGACGCGCGTCTATGGTGCGCAGGCTCTGTGCCATTTTTTCATTGAGGAGCGCAACTGCCGAGGCAAGTGCGGAGAGGGATTGCTGAGTCGTATCGCTCATAACTGGTACCCGCTCCTCGATTACCCGTTCAACAACTCGTATGACTTGTGGTGGAGCAGTTGTATTCTGCTGCCTCGCCCCCCATCAGCGCGAGCAGAACTCGCAGCGGTAGTCGATGACGCGATATACGATTGTGGCATTTGTTGTCCCACACGAGGAAACGGCGAGAGTCGCGTGGGTTGTGTTGTGGGAACTGACTCCGCATTATCACATCTGCCAAAACACAGGAGCGACCACATCGATGACGGGAGAGAAAACGAGTCGAGCGCTGATCCTGCGGCAGAGAGTGAACTGCGACCCAGAGACCACGTCACCTCAGGAATACGCGTAAACAAAACGCCGGTACCAATTGCCGCCACAAGACAGAGCGTAGCAATGCGTAATAGCACTGTGCTTACCAAAAACGTGTTGGGACGATGTATTGGTCTTCTCACTACCGGTCGGGGCGCAGAAACAGGTGGCGGCGCAGAAATACGTTCCTCAATAATTAAATGATCTCTCAAAGCTTCTCCCCACCATGGTTCTTGTTTTTCTGGTTGTTGTTGCATGTGCAAAGACGCCCCGCTTGTATTTGGACGTCTTCCCTCTATTTTATCGTCAAAAATATCGTTTTTTGTGTCTACAGAAGCCTCTGTTAACAAGCGTGATACTGTGTGGGAATGAAAAAGACGCATGTTGCAATCGTGGGAGCTGGTCCCTATGGTCTCTCGGTGGGAAACGCACTCTCTCAAGAGGGCACCGAGGTTCTTGTTATCGGCAAACCGCTTCAAACGTGGTACGAAATGCCAGAAGGGTTGTTTCTCCGATCGCGCATTACCAAGGCATTCAACCCGTTTGGCGATGGCAGCTTCCCTCTTTTTTTACACGAGAGAGGACTACCTTTTTCGGATAATCCTCCCCCCATTTCTCGCGCGCTCTTCCTTGAATATGCAGAGTGGTTTCTGTCGGGTACCACATTTCCCCTTCGTACCGAGCGCGTTGTGCAGGTCGATAGTATGGGCGACGCTTTTATACTCACGCTCGGACAGGGAGAGTCAGTCACCGCTCAGGCGGTGGTTATGGCAACCGGCATACAATCGTTTGCCGCTCTTCCAGAAGAATATGCCACCCTTCCGCCCCATATGGTATCGCATACCCGAGATGCATTCGATCTTTCACGATATGCGAACACTCGCGTCGCTGTTCTTGGCGGCAGACAAGCGGGATTTGAGTGGGCAGCCTTGATTGCAGAAGCAGGAGCACAACGCGTGGACATTATCTACAACCACGCAACACCACAGTTTGTCTATCCTGATTGGTCGTGGCTCAAAACTATCATCGAAGGAACTCAGGGTGACCGTGCTTGGTTTCGGCAGCTCAGTCCAGACGAGCAGCGTGCGGTGCGGGACCGACTCTGGACCGAAGGACGGGGAAAAGTAGAACCGTGGGTTCATCCGCGCATTGCAGAGCATAATGTCCACATGCACCCTGCTACTTCTGTCACCTCCGTCCGCACTGAAAACAACGCAGTGGTACTCACTCTCTCTGACACTAAAACGCTCTTTGTTGATGCTATCGTGTGCGCAACCGGCTACCGACCTTCAGTCCACGCAGTACAACCACTTGCAGAGAGT
>Ga0214923_10002163_pt1 | contig 26623 bp, 18 predicted proteins | sample LL1510_MetaG_FD_177993 | JGI IMG/M metagenome (GOLD analysis project Ga0214923, IMG submission 177993) | Freshwater microbial communities from Lake Lanier, Atlanta, Georgia, United States - LL-1510 | ecosystem: Environmental > Aquatic > Freshwater > Lake | place: USA: Georgia | collected...
ATATGGCGGTATAGGCCTTGCATCAAGGGAGTAAATCCTTCCACCCAGGAGGCCCGAACCTTGGCAATGGCCTGATGACATTGAGTCAATTCCTCGTCGTAACATTCCATCAAGGCGGGATCCGGGGAAGGACCTTGCCGGGCGGCTTTGAGCAAAGCATTGCGCTGTCCCAACAAATGGTCCCGCTTCAACAAGGCCTGAACATAATCGGGCTTGGTCTGGGCTAACAACATATCGGTAAACCGCCTGCGTTCGGCACCGGTTCCTTCCAACAAAACCGTATCACCGGGAGCTATCATCACAACGGGCATGCGACCCAGGTGCTCGCTCAGCCGTGGGTACACCACTTGATTCACGGCCATTTCCTTGCCTACCCCTGTTTTGTAAACAACGGTGACCCTGGTTTCATCGGGGCCATTCACCGAGGGATTCGGAAAATCCGGGGACGGCAGCGGGCCAAAGCGACCTTCCAGTCGAAACCCACGGCTCCCAAAGCGCACCAGCTGGCTGTCCTGACGGGTGAAATAGCTTCGACCCAGGCAGAGGAAATGCACTGCATCCAGCAAATTGGTTTTGCCGGTGCCGTTGGGCCCGGTAAAGGCGATCCACGAAGACGCCATTTCAAGGTTGCAGGCCGATTCAAGGCGGTAATCTACTAATTGCAAGCGCTTCAAAAACACAGTAAGGACTTAAGGCAGGGTGGTGGGGCGTATATTAGCGCCTCTTTTGGAAATTTCGATGGCAGACCCAAAATTATCCCCGGCACAGGCCCAAAAATGGCTTTACGACATGCTTTTGATGAGGCGTTTTGAAGAAAAATGTGCTCAGTTGTATGGCCAGCAAAAAATAAAAGGCTTTTGCCACCTCTACATCGGCCAAGAAGCCGTTGTAGCCGGTACCTATTCGGCCATTACGCCTCAGGATTCGGTGATCACCGCGTACAGGGACCATGGACATGCGCTTATCTGCGGATTAAGTCCGGGATCGGTCATGGCCGAATTGTACGGGAAGGCCACGGGATGCTCCAAGGGCAAAGGCGGCTCTATGCACCTTTTTAGCAAGGAGCACCGCTTTTATGGGGGCCATGGTATCGTTGGAGGCCAAATCCCCTTAGGGGCTGGCCTGGCTTTTGCCGACAAATACCTGGGCAATACCAACGTCAATGTATGTTTTATGGGAGATGGGGCCGTCCGGCAAGGCGCCTTGCACGAAACCTTTAACATGGCCATGCTTTGGAACCTCCCGGTCATCTTTGTTATTGAGAACAACGGTTACGCGATGGGAACCTCCGTTCAACGGACCACCAATGTCAATGAATTGCATGAAATCGGTCTTTCGTACCGGATGCCTTCCGAAGCCGTTGACGGCATGTGCGTTTGGACCGTCCACGAAGCCATGGAAAGGGCAGTAGCCCGGGCCCGTTCCGGTGATGGACCCACCCTTTTGGAAATCCGCACGTATCGCTACCGCGGTCACTCCATGAGCGATCCGGCCAAATACCGGACCAAAGAAGAAGTCGAGGCTTACCGGGAACAAGACCCGATTGAACAGCTCAAAAACCAAATGATGGCCCAAGGCCTTTTGGACGAAGCGGCTTTTGAACAGCTCGAAGAAAAACTTGAAATCTTGGTACAGGAGGCGGTCACCTTTGCGGAGGAATCTCCTTGGCCGGATGTATCCGAAATGTACAAGGACGTCTACATCCAAAGCGATTACCCCTATATCACCGATTAACCCCTTATTTTTCCAACCAATCCATACGTTCACATGGCATCCAACTCCAAAACCAACGAACCCCAAGGCCTTGATCCCGTTGAAGCCCTGGATTTGCAACAAGGCCTCGGCAAAGTTGAAGCCTTTTGGGAGCAGAACAAACAAATGCTAACCTATGCCGGAGGCGGTTTGCTGGCCTTGGTCTTGGGGGCTTATTATATCTGGGGGGTCTATCTCCCAGCACAACAAAAAGAAGCCGTGAACCTCATGCATGTTGCCGAACGTTATTTCGAAAACGATTCGCTCAACCTGGCTGTCAAAGGGGATGGTAATTTCCCGGGATTTGAAGAAATCGCCGAAGATTACCGCTGGACACCTGCAGGAAATTTGGCGCAATACTACCTGGGCGTCAGCTACCTACGCTTGGGCCAATACGCCGAAGCGTTGGAGGCACTGGAGTCCTTCAAAACCTCGGACCCTGTCCTGGGTAGCATCTCCTTGGGTTGCCAAGGTGATGCCCATTTGCAACTCAAAAAAGACAGCGAAGCCCTGGATTGCTACCTAAAGGCTGCCGAATTCAAAGCCAACGAATTCACCACGCCGTTCTATCTGCAACGGGCGGGAGAGATCGCCGAAAAAACTGGTCAAAAGGAAAAGGCGTTGGAATGTTACGAGCGCATTCAGCGGGAATATCCCCAGAGCACCGAAGGTCAAAATGTCGATCGCTACCTGACCCGGGTACGCCTGAAATCCTAGGTCCATCTTACCGAAAGCGCCCATGATTCCAGACAGCTCTTGGACCAAGACGGGCTTTCAGCATCTTCAAAACCCAATCAATGGCGACCTGCTGGGTCGTTGGCGCATTGGCGTTGTCGTGGCCCTGTGGAATCGGGACATTACCGAGGAATTGGAACGAGGATGCAGGACTGTTTTGCTTGAAAAGGGCCTCCAAGAGGATCAAATTGGTATCCACTATGTACCTGGTTGCTTTGAAATTCCGGTGGCGGCCTCTTGGCTTTGTTCCATGGATGCCCCGGTTGATGCCGTCATTGCTTTGGGTTGCCTCATCAAGGGCGAAACCCCGCACTTTGATCTCATTGCCGAAGCCGTGAACCGAGGTCTCATGGATTTGAGCCTGCGGGAAGAGCGACCCATGGTGAACGGGGTTCTAACCGTGCTTGATACCGAACAAGCCCGCCAAAGACTGGGGGGCGCTCACGGTCACAAAGGGCAGGAAGCGGCCTACACGGCCCTTCAAATGTTGGAACTACGGTCGCTTACCATGCGACCATCCTAATCAACCCGGCAAATTCAAGAAGGGAGCCTCAATTCCGAGGCACAAGTACCTCTTCAATGGACTCTCTGTTCGATAGTCTTAATCGTTTTCGCAAGCGGTACCTGGCCTGGGCCACTCCGTAAACACCGATGTTTTGTGCTCTTGCAATTTCCCTGCTGGTTAAACCCAGGCGTATCATGCAGGCCGTACGCAATTCGCTTTGCGTGATTCCTGGCCCTATGCTCATAACCCACGGGATGTACCCAGGGCAATGGTGTTCAAAATCAAGCTTATAACTTTCCCAATCTTCGGGGGTAAAGACATTTTTGGAACGAAGCCGGGATAAACTCTCCTCCGAAGGCATCAGGACCCGCGAAGCCTCTTCATGGTGAAGGTCCTCGGTTTCCATTCCATCGAACGATCTTACTTCGTTTCTTCGGCCTGAACGAAACCAGGCGCCGGCCAACAAAAGGACCAACAGCCCCAACCCCAGTCGATAATCACCAAATACATTCCCAGGGCCGCTTGGTGTCGTCCGAGGAATTTGGCGCTTGGAATAAAGGTCTGCTTGTAGCGCGCTATGAAAATGTTGAGCTTCCCGGTAATAGGCCATGGCATCGGAAGGCCTACCCTCCAACATGGACCAATGATAGCGCTCGTAGGCCAGGGTATGATCCCAAACCAAATGCCTTCCCCAAACGGATTCTATGGAAGTATGCGGCCTCCATCGGGGCGTTAAACCTTTGTTTTCCAAAATTGAGCCTTGCTGAGAAAGCAGACTTTGGAGTCGAGCCCCTTCGTAGCGAAGCGTCAACCATTCCAGGACCGCTGCCTGGTCTTGCATCGATTTAGGCCATGGCTGATCATGACTGGTCAAAAACTCCAGGCATCGCCCAACCCAATCCCATTCTTCGTGATGGGCAGCCACGGCCGCCGAAATTAAAACCTCGGCCAAAGCCTTTGAATCACGGGACCCATTGGAAGGCCTTTGGAGCAAATCCTCGAAACGATGGAGGTGCAGGGTTTCCATGGCCGGAACCTGATGGGGCCTCGCCACCCGTACCGGAATAAACCCCTCTTGATGTTCCTGGCAAGTCCATTTCCAACTCCACTGGGTCGCAACAGGGGCCGGTCCTTTAAAGAACAAAGGCGGTAAATCGCAGGATTCATTCGCAACCTTTCGCATGGTCGATGTTTCCGACAAGACCGTACCGTCCGTCTGAACCAAAACCAGCAAACAACTCAGCATGGTTATTTTGATACCAAAGAGAAACATAACAAAAGCTGATACGGTTTTTTAGCGATTTGTCTATCAAATTTAGGGACTTCAAAAACGAAATTGTGTTCTCTCAAAAAAAAAGTAAAACCTTGATAATTGACGACATATACGTTCAGGTGCCTTGTTGAATTTGTTTAACCCCCTTCTCCTTCTGCAATTAAGGGGGCCGATCCTTTAAACAGAGGTTATGGGAAACCGGAGGCCATTCGTTTGAATTTGGACATCAAAACCTTAAATTTGAAAAAAAATGCCATGAAAAAACTACTGTCCATCCTGCTTTGCCTAGGAATTTGGGGAATTTCCTGCAAAAAAGAGGATAACCCGAGCAACACTCTGACACCCGCTCAGACCTATGCCAACCGATTGGCGGGCGTTTGGGATGTGGACAGCCTAACCTACGCGGCTACTGTTTCGGTCCTTGGACAACAGATTCCGGTGAACGGTGGCGCTTCCCAAGCCGGTTACATCGAATTCATCAACAGTCCATCCAAGGCGGTGAATTACGACATCAAATTCAGACCATCCCTACCGCCCACCATTCCCTTTCCCTTGGATACCGTCCGTTTGAGCGGTCAGGGCACATGGTCCAACACTGTGGATACCATCACCTTGGTGGATACCAGCAACCAGGTTTACAAATTCAAGGTTCTCTTCAACGGCAGCAACACCCAACAACTGCGCACGGTTGTGAATTACGACGGAGGAACCCTTGGTCAAGTGCCTGTGACCCTCGAAATGACCCTGGGACGTCGCTGATCCTGGTTCATTCCCAACACATCCTTTCGAAAATACGCTCGATGACGGGATTGGATTTTTTCAACCCTCCGGATCCGTTTTTGATCCCGGATTCCAACTCATACCCGGTTCATACCTTGGGTCACTGCATTCTACGTGTTGAGACTCGCCATCAATTACCGGACCAACCCTGCCTGGTTTTAATCGGCTTGGATGATTTCAGGCCGGTGATGGAGACCCGACCGGGAGAGGCTGGATTTGAAAACAAGCCAGGGATTCCTGTAGCGGGAGCCGATCGGATTCGGCAGTATTTCTATGAATTATCTGTAGCCCAAGGATTTCCATTGCTGGCTGATTTGGGGAATATGATCCCCGGTCAAAGTCCAGACGACACCCAAATCGCTCTGGCTTCCGTTACCTCCGAGCTACTTGAACTTGGACATTTCCCGGTTTGGATCGGGGGGCGATTGGATTTTCTCCGCGGTATTTTTCGGGGTTTTAGCGGTAGAGGTCCCACCGATGTTTCCGTGGTTTCGGCCCGCACTCATTTTCAAACCGGACAAGAGGCGTCCTCCTATTCCACCGTACTTCGTCAGATGGTGGAAAAAGATTCTTCCCATCTTTTTAACCTTTCCTGCCTAGCCTTCCAATCCCACTGGTCCGAACCCGAAGAAAATGCACTACTGGAACAAATGCGTTTTGAACAATTAAGGTTGGGGGCCTTGCGTCAGCACCCCGAAAAAGCGGAACCTCTCTTGAGATCCTCCCATCTTAGTGCCTTTAGCCTCAGCGCTGTGCGTTGGTCGGATGCCGATGGCAACCCCATGGGGGGGCCAAACGGACTTTGGGCCCACGAACTTTGCCAATTGTGCCATTATGCAGGGGCTAATGATTTGTTACGGGCTGCCTTTTTCTGCGACTATCAGGCTTGGCCCGAAGAACATGGCACGGGGGCAGCCACCCTTGCCCAAGCCGTGTGGTACCTGATCGAAGGTTACAGTCAGCGTTGCGATGATGTACCCAAAATCAATTCACGAAATTTTACGCGGTACACGATGGCCCTTCAAGGTAGTCACGAGTTAATTTTTATCAAAAGTCAAAAAAGCGGCCGTTGGTGGCTGGAGGTCACCTTGCCGGTTCCCAAAGGCTCCAAACGCGAGCGTACCCTTTTGGTCCCCTGTACGTACGAAGACTACCTGCAGGCTTCGTCCGATGAATTACCAGACCGGTGGTGGCGTATACACCAAAAGTACTTGTTGTAACACAAATTGATTAAAACCGATTGGGGGCGTCTACAGGTCTTGGCCCAGATCAGTTCGACAAAAAGCCCCCTCAAATCGAATTTCTTTGGCCAAGGCCAAACTCCTTCGGGCCGCCTCTTTCAAATCTCTGTCCAAAACGGTCGCAGCCACGACACGACCACCGCGGTTCACACAGACCGAACCTTCACGTTTGGTCCCGGCATGAAAAAGTCTTTCGTCCTCGGCGCAATCCCTTTCCGTCAAACCGGCCATAGGATAACCCAATTGAAGATCCCCTGGATAACCTCCCGAACATACCACCGTGGTCACGGCGAAACGAGGGTCCACCAACAATTCCAGACCCCTTAGACGGCCCGATGCTGCGGCGATCAAGACCTCCAAGAAATCGTTTTTGATTCGCGGCAGGACCGCTTCGGTCTCTGGATCACCCATCCGAACGTTGTATTCAATCACCTTGGGGTCTTCTCCCACTTTCATAATTCCCACAAACAAAAAACCTCGGTAGTCAATTCCCTCAGACCGTAACCCATGAAGGGTTGGACGAACGATTCTTTCTTCGATTCGTTCCATCAATTCATGTGTCGCAAAAGGAGGCGGCGAAACAGCTCCCATGCCACCGGTATTAAGGCCCGTATCGCCTTCACCCACCCTTTTGTAATCTTTGGCCGTTGGTAACAAAACATAGTCCTTGCCATCGCACAAAGCAAAAACAGAGCATTCGATACCATCCAGAAATTCCTCCACCAATACCTTGGCACCGGCTTCGCCAAACTTCTGCTCTGTCCAAAACTGAGACAAACCATCCAAGGCCTCTTGAGGTGTATTGCAAATCAAGACACCCTTCCCTGCAGCCAAGCCGTCCGCCTTGAGCACCACAGGCATCGCATGCTGTTGAACATAGGCTTCGGCCTCCACCCTTTGCGCTGCATGAAAGGTACGCGCTCTGGCTGTGGGTATCCCGTGCCGCTGCATAAAAGCCTTTGAAAAATCCTTGCTTCCTTCAAGCATTGCTCCATGGGCATCGGGACCCACAATCAGTAAATTTTGTAACAAAGGATGCTGCCGACAATGATCCACTAATCCTTTCACCAAAGGCTCTTCAGGACCAACCACCAAGAGTTGAATCCCGTTTCGAACCACAAAATCCGCCAACTGACTTGTATCTCGCCAATCCAAAGGCTGATCCAACGCCCAGGCCTCCGTCCCTGCGTTGCCCGGATGGACCCAAAGCCTTTGACAGCGAGGACTGGACGCCATGGCTTGGGCCATGGCATGCTCCCGCGCCCCGGATCCAAGCAACAAAACACGGTATGCATCCAAAAAAACTGGAGAAATGATCATGGTTTTAGGGAATTTTCACGGCGTATCATGCTGTCTGCACAAGCCAAACTCAAGGCTTCCAATTCCCTTAGCCAGCCTCGTTTGGCTTCATTCGGATTATAAACAAAGACTTCACTGTGCACGCGGTCCGACCCGGAAACCCAGGCATGGTGAACAAAGGGTCCTCCCATAAAATCACCATGCATGGACCAAAGCCCACGAAATTCCAAAGCCTCCGAACCAGCCTTTGGGCCCAAGGCCAAGGCGCGTTGTCGAAGGGGAACCAGGCCCTCGGTTCGGTAATAGGAACCAGGGCTTGGTCCCGGCAATGCTTTTTGAAACAACGAATCCCGAAAGGCGGGAGATTTTAAAGGTAGGCTGGCCGAACCTTTGACTCGCCACAAACACCAATTCATCGTTCCGTTGGGGATTTCTCGGCTCAACCACACCCAGTCTTTGTGGAGGGAACGCAAACGATAATCACCAGGCAAAGCGGGAAGGTCCACCCCTACGCTGTCTTTAATCAAGGCTATCAAAGTATCAGCACGGTTCAATCGACCAATTCGGTCCAAGATGAGGCGTTGGTCAAGGCGCTGCAAGCGATCCAACAAAGGCGAGGTCTGGGGATCGAGGTATGTAAAAAGAGTGGCCGTATCCCGATAAACCAGCCAAAGCTCGGCCTGAGGAAATGCCCGAGGATGAAGCACAACACCCAAATAGATGCCTTTGGTGTTCAGGGCTCTGGCCGAAGCATTTTGGAGTTCCGTAGGCAGAGACTCCAAGGACTCCGCTGAACGCAAACGCAAAATCAGACGGTGCCGATCCTTGAATTTATTGGCCCCCAAATCCTGGGTAGGTAGGAGCCTAAACCAAGGCTCGGGTTGGGGCAAACCGTATTGTTCCGCCGATAACACTTTGCGAAGTCGACGCCCGGTTTCGCCTTGCCATTCCTCGGCACGGCAATCAAGCATGATTTCGGCAACGGCGCCCAAGGAATCCGGTTGCAGACCATTATCCGAGCAAGAGCCCCCCATTAACAGGATTAAAAGCCCGCCCCAGAAACGCCAAGACCTTCGTTGGATCATGGTTTAAAGTCCACCAATCAGCCCCGCTGAATTTTGAGTACCATCCCCGGTGTCAATTTACTTGATGCCGAAAGGTTGTTATATTTCATCAAATCAGCGACGCTTACTCCCTCAAATTTTTTGGAAATAGACCAAAGTGTATCGCCTTGACGAACCCGATAGGAACGGCCTTCTTTGCTGGACCGATCAACCGGTGGACTAGCAACTGCTTGAGCGATGGTATCCCTCTTGAGATCGGTAGGCGTGGCAACCAATTCAGCCTTTGACTGCAAACTATCCTCAACCGCTGGCAAAGAACCTCCCAAGCGTTGAACTTTCAGGCGCTGGCCTGCTTGCAGTTGATTCGATTTAAGGTTGTTGATTCGACGTAATTCGGAGACCGAGGTGCGATACCGGCTCGCCAATCGGCCCAAGTTATCTCCTTTTTGGACACGGTGGTACTTCCAAGTGGCGTAAGGTATGTTCGCTGAATCCGGAGTAGCCAATCGGTTGGTAGCTTCTCGGGCCTGTTCGGCTAGGGCCTTGGACTGGGTTAACTCGTAGAGGTAAGCCAAATAGGCCGGTCTTTTCTTTTCGAATTCGGGCGCAAGCCGGGCGGGAATATGCAAGGTGTATTCGGGATAACCGGCCGGTACGAATTTCTGCTTGAGTTGCGGATTCATCAAGGCGAGCATGTCGGCATCCATTCCGATCATTTGGGCAAAATAACTCAACGGCAAGGGACCCTGCACGGCAACGGTGTCGGTTTCCAACGGTAAGGCAACCTGGGCATAAGGCTGCAAATTGTGTTCTGCATGATAGGTCATCAAATAGGTGACTGCAATAAATGCCGGAACATAGCCCCTGGTCTCGGCGGGCAGATAGGGCATGATCTCCCAAAAAGTCGTCTTGCCACCGGAACGTCGAATGGCTTTGTTTACGTTGCCTGGACCGCAATTGTAAGCTGCCAAAACCAACAACCAATCGTTGTAGGTGTAATAAAGATCTTTCATAAAGCGACAAGCCGCATCACTGGCCAGGTAGGGATCCCGACGTTCATCTGAATAATAATTGACTTTGAGACCGTATTGCATTCCGGTACGGTACATGAATTGCCACAGACCCGATGCCCCGACCCGGCTAACGGCCGAAGGATTCAAGGCAGATTCCACAACGGCCAAGTGCTTGAGTTGGTGAGGCATGTTATGGCGCTCCAAGGCAGCCTCGAATACCGGGTAATAATATTTACTCAAAGCCAAAACCCTTTCGGTCAGGGCCTTTTTGCGAATACCATACATTTCGATAAAGCCGCGAACGTAGGAATTGTTCCGAAGAGGTATGGGAGACTGAATTTGACGCATCCGAAAGGAAATGACGGAATCGGAAAGCGGCGGAATGTAATCGGCAGGATAACCGTATTTATTGGGTAAGCGCGGTTGTCCTGTATGGTCTTTTTTGAAAAAACGCAGTGAAACGACGCTATCTAATTGACGAACGATGGCTTCGTTGGCCAAATCAAATGATAAACGGTTCGCCGGGTCGGAAGAGGAAACGGTTTGGGCCTGCAAATTCTGAGCAGCAAGCAGGCCAGCAAAAATCCAAAGAAAAACCTTGTTCATGCAGTTTAGTTGGTTGGAACGAGCGCTTGTAAGCGACCGGTCATTTCAAAAAGGGCCGCTTCCCCAAAGGAGGGGCCCATGAACTGTAGTCCCAAGGGCATACCGTTGGTGTCAGGACCAAAAGGAATTGAAAGGGCGGGAAGGCCTGTCAAATTAGCCAAAACGGTGAATTGGTCTTCGAGGTACATGGCCAGCGGATCGTTGCTTTTTTCGCCCAGGCGGAAGGCCGAACCAGCAGTGGTCGGCAAAACAAAAGCATCGCACGATTCAAAAACCTTTTCGAAACCTTCTTTCAATTGACGGCGTACCTTTTGGGCTTTGGCATAGTACGCATCGTAGTAACCTTCGCTTAAAACAAAGGTCCCCAAGAGGATACGACGCTGAACCTCGGTTCCAAAACCCTGGGACCTTGATTTTTTGAGGGTTGTTTCGAGGGAATGAGCATCCGGAGATCGGTACCCGTAATGCATACCGGAATAACGGCTCAGGTTCGAAGAAGCCTCGGCAGTCGCCAAAATATAGTAGACAGGTATGGCGTATTCCAGGCCTTCGACCGAACAAGGAACCAACATGTGTCCGGCTTCTTGCCAGGCTTTCATGGTTTGCTCCATCCTTTGACGCCAAACCGGACTCAGGGCAGGATTCTCCATCCATTCAGGGCTGTAACCCAAACGACAGGGGGTGTTTGAAGGCGCTGCATGCAGGGTTTCCCCGACCCGAGCCGTGCAGGTTGCGTCGCGATCATCGGCCCCCGAAATACAGGAGAGCAAGGTAACGGTATCTTGAAGGTGTTCTCCAAAAACCCCTACTTGATCAAAAGACGAACCAAAGGCTACAATACCGTGCCTGGACACCCGGCCGTAGGTCGGTTTGATGCCAACCAAACCACAATACGATGCCGGCTGACGAACCGAACCACCGGTATCCGTTCCCAGACTCAAATGACAACCGCCAAAGGCTACAGCAGCAGCCGATCCTCCCGAAGAGCCACCGGGCACCCGCTCGATATCCAACGGATTGCGGACCGGCCCGTAGGCGGAATTTTCGTTGGATGACCCCATAGCAAATTCGTCGCAATTCAAACGACCGATAATCACAGCTCCTGCCTCTTGCAATCGTTCAACAACCGTTGCCGAGTAGAGCGAGACAAAACCATCAAGAATTTTCGAACCGGCCGATAGCCGATGATTTTTGTAACAAATGTTATCTTTAATCCCCACCACCACCCCGGTCAATGGGGCTAATTCTCCTTCATACCCCTGGGCATCCAATGCATCTGCCTTGGCCAAAGCTTCTTGGGCGTAAACCTCCAAAAAGGCACCATACGATTCATACCTTCGGATACGCTCCAAACAAGCAAGGACCTCATCCCGTACGGTTTGCTGACCCGAACGAAGACGATCATGATAACATTGAATACCATCAAAAACCAAACCTGAATTTTTAAGGGGTTCAGGAACGGCTATCGTTGCGGGTTTCGGTCTCCTTCTCGATTTCTTTGCGAATACCGGAGGAAGCGTCTTTGAACTCCCGTATGCCCTTACCCAAACCGCGGGCAAGTTCCGGAATACGCTTGGCCCCAAACAGCAAGAGTACCACGGCAAAAATCAGAATTAATTCTCCTGTACTTAGGTTTCCAAGGAACAGAAACAAGGGGGTCGTATCATCGTTCATGGCAAAACAGGGTTTAGAGCGATTCACAAAGATAGGCTACCCGGCCCCTGCTGCACCTTCAAAAGGCCCGTGTTGAGCAAAAATCAAAAATCCAAACCCAGGGAAAGGACCCAAGACGGCGCCAATCGAACCCAATTTTCTCTGGCCCACGCTCTGTCCAAACGAACCGAGTAACCCAAAAGATGGGCTCGAACTCCAAGGCCGGAGGACCATAAGAACGGGGAAAGCCGGCGATCCACCCGAACGCGTACCGGTCCTCTGTTAATTTGTGTTGGGAAAAGGGTGCTGTCTGTTTTGAGGAATCCGCCCGGATTCCAGGCTGTACCAGCATCAACAAAAGCAGCCAACTGAAAATTTCGCCAGAATTCTGAGCCTACCGGTACCGCAGCCCGCATGGCCGCAGGAATCCAACGAACCTCGGTACCTACGCCCAAAAAAGAGGATCCGTTCATGGTGTTGATAGGGAGACCCCGGACCGGTGCTGCCAACCCATTAAGCAAAACCCGACCGGAAGGGGGAACGGGCATATCACCGTTGAAGCGAGGCATGAGCCATTGCTCCATACCACCCACCATGTAATTAGCGCGAATGGCACCCGCTGAATGCTGGAAAGCCCCTCGGTTCGCCCAAACCAACCCACCCCCAAGTGGCTGATAAACACGGGCATCCAATCCAACCAAGGCCCCGGATCCGGTTGCGGTTCCGGAACCTAAGTAAAATTCATGAAACACCTTGGCGCGGTAGCCTTTCCACAAGGTACCGGATGAACGGATGGTTCGATCAGTCATCCATTCCAAACGCAATCCCGTCATGTTATGGAGCAACCTCCCGTTGTCTTTGGGGAAATCCGGATTCAACGGAAGATTTTCGTAGGATAACACATGTCCTAACGTGACGGATACCCCGGAATGTACACCCAAAGGACGAGTCATTGAGCCATTCACCTCCCAAATTTGCGCGGGATTAACGGAACCTGTACCTCCGCTATAGCCCCCCCCTGTTGGCAAGCTGGCAGGGAGTTTGGAATAAACCCCCATCAACCGCCAATCGACCAAAGAACTCAAATTTTCGTATAGTAGATAGGATTGAAACTCCGTAAAAGACTGAAGAATCATGATTCCTGCAGAGAGGTTGCGGTCTTCGGGCAAATCCGATAACCCAACCCGAACCAGTGCACCTGGCCTCGCATGCAATGTATGCATTCGGCTAGCGGACAAAAGCGGCATGCGACCCTGCAAAAGGGTGCTACCGGCCTGCAAACTGACATGATCAATGGAGGAGGCCTTGACATAGGGGCTGGATTTGGTGACCGGCATCCCCTTATTGGCTTTGACAGTAAACAGATTAGCCGCCATTCGAGCAATAATATTGGGCTCAAACCCTGGCAACCAGTCATCTCCTGCATGATCCGGAAGCAAGGGATGGGCTTCCTCCCCGGTCCAACGAACCGGACCCAGCAAGCCCAGGTTGGCAGGTCGCACATCATCCATGGACCTATTGGAACCAATCCCGTCTCCTTGCAATCGCTCCCTTTCTTGGAGTCGCCAGGTCGTCACCGGTAAATCAACTGCTGCTACCATCCCGGATACTTCCCGGGTTGTATCTATTTTGTCCCTCAAAGCCAAAACCAAGGGATCAGGGCTGGGATCCAACCCCATCAAAAGCCCCGTTGTCAAGGCACCTCCTTCGTGCCAACGAAGGCTGGCGGCCCTAGGGGCCATCGGCCATCCATCAAGGTTAAGCCTCTCCCATGTACCGCGATAACGAATGAGGTATCCGGTTCGATCCGAAAGCCAAATCAAAGTCCCTCCGCCCAAGGGTAAAGGTGAAGAAATCGCCTCGGAATCAACACCCAAAAGAACTTGGGGCCGGCTACCGGCCGCTCGGTCCAAACGAAACAGGCCGTTCCATCGAACCGTGTAACCCTGGCCGGAAACCGCAGGGCCTTGAGCCTCGATCCCGATGGGAATTCGTGCCGCGTAAACCAAGGCCTGGGAGCCGGGAACAAAACGAACATCGTATTTTTCTAAACTATCGGTCCATAAAAGAACGGGGTTGGCCGAGGGGGAGGACCAAGTCCAAAGCCCGGAACGTCCTCCGGAACGGGCGCAGGCCACCAGGCTTTTGCCATCCGGCGACCAATCCAACGATTGGACCACCTCCAAACCACGCAGTGGACGCTCTTCGACCGTCCATTCCTTCTCACTGTTGCGACTGAAAATCATCCACCGAGGGCCTTGGGCGCCTGCCATGACCACCACCATACGATGACCCCCGGGATGCCAGGCCATTTTGGGATAATCTTCGATCCCCGGCGGCCCCAAAGGCGGGCTTTGGTAAAGCCGGGATGTTTCCTTGGTGCTACGATCGTAGGCGTAAATCGACATACGGCCTTTGTGGTAAGCCCCAAAGGCCAAATGACGTCCCCTGGCATCGGATCGAACAGGGCCCAAACGCCCGTAGTTTTTGCCTGATAGCGCAAGGACATCTTTGGTAGCCACCAAGGACACCGAATCCCGGGCAACCTCGTTCCTGTAATCCACAAGAATGCCTCCAACAAAGGCCCCGTAGGTAACCATGTTCAACGAACGAAAAGCCGATTGCACCTGCCGATGGGAACGGGCAAGACCCAAAAGTCGTGCCGTACCACCCACGCCGTTCAGTTGGGCATAACGATGCCAAAACAAGACACCGGCTAAATCTGGCCGGCTTCGAACCAACTCTCCAAAGCCCGCCCTAGGTCGTTCCGAAAGCCAAGACCGCAGTTCCCGATCCATCGAGCCTTTCCAACCTGCACCACGATAACGGGCATAACCCTCTGTAAACCAAGATGGCAAAACCAACAAGGCCTGGTTTTGAATTCTTTGCCATGAATTGCCTCCGTAAAGAATTTCAGCAACCAAAACACGAACGATTCCCTCCCGGATTTGCTCAACGATTTCTTCGGTGGAAGCAGACACAAAAACCGGAATCTTATTCCCGGGGGCCGGAAAATTCCATCCGGTGTTATAGTAATACTTTTCACGATTCAAATTGCTTTGAAACAAATCGTTGCGACCTTGATACATAATCACCTGATAGGGATCCTCCGGATGAACATTCAACTGTTGTTCCAGGCCAGAAGTCAAGCCCGGCAACAAGCGAGCCACCCATCGCGCCATGCTATCCAACGGCTGGTCAAAATAAACCCGATCGCCCCGGGCATCCAAAACTTTCCAAGTTGGAAGCCCTTCCTGGCGCTGGTTTCTTCCAAAGGGGGTCAACTGCAATTGAACCTGGCCTTCCGTCTCCAAGACCCCTCCACCTCCCAATAGCAAAACCGCGAGGAACCAGGGACGGATGGTTTGAAAAAAACGCAAGGGGTTCGGCCAAGGCATCATCCTCAAAATTAAGTAATTTGGCCCCATGACCCGCTGCGAAATCCACCGTTTTACGTTTAATCCCTTTGCCGTCAATACCTACCTGCTTTATAGCAAGGAAGGGGAGGCCATCCTTATCGATCCCGGTTGCTCCAACGGGCAAGAACAAGAGGCTCTTCGGGATTTTATCCGAGCCAAAAAGCTGCAGCCAACCAAACTGCTTTTGACCCATGCCCATATAGACCATGTTTTGGGGAACGCCTGGGTATCGCGTGAATACGGTTTGCAGCCCCAGATGCATGGCCTGGACCTGCCCGATTTGGAACGCCTGGTGGCCTACGCGCCCTTGTTTGGGGTGGAGGCCGAAGCTTCACCCCCGCCTTCTCGCCTCCTGACCGGCGGAGAACAAGTGACTTGGTCAGGCCCCATCTTGCATTTACTTGAAGCGCCGGGTCATTCCCCCGGCAGTCTTTGTTTTTATATGCCGGATCAAAGCATGCTGATTTCCGGGGATGTCCTCTTTGAGCGGAGCATTGGTCGTACAGATCTCCCTGGCGGGCATCATGCCACCCTCTTGGAATCGATCCGACAGGTTCTTTGGGCCTTGCCGGATGAAACCGTTGTGTACCCCGGTCACGGTGAATGCACCCAAATTGGGATCGAAAAAAAGGAGAACCCCTTTGTAAGGGGGGTCTAGCGGTAGCGGAACGTTAATCCGTGATGGCGGGGGATTCGTCGGTGTTTTTGCCCAACGCGCCCAAATCAAAGAGCAGCGAAAAGCGCAGGGTATTGGCCAAAGGGTTGGTCTGCAGGGACCCTACAGGAATCAGGTAAGCAAAATTCAGATTAAAGACATTGTACTGCAAACCCATCCCGGCGGTGAAATACTGCCGTCCTCCTTTGGTGGGATGCTCGTAGAAATACCCACCGCGCAATGCGAAAACCTGGTTGTAGAGGTACTCAACCCCAATCGAAGGGTTAATTTCTCGTAATTCTTCCCGAAAACCATCGGGGGCATCGCCAAAAGAGCCCAGAATCCCTTCCATCACGGACTTTTGGTTGGGGTCTTCACCGCGGGCAATCAGGGGCCGGCCGTCGACACCCAGCAAAATACGGTTGGAGGAATCCCGTTGGTAGACCGGGTTGGTTGGTACCAACAATTTGTTAAGATCAAACGAGATCGAAACTTTATTGTACCGATCGATAACCGATGTTAGGGTGGTTCCTAGGCGCAAATTGGTCGGAATAAAACTAGTGTTACCCGATTCAGAATAGGACATCTTGTTGCCCATGTTGCTCAGCGAAAGACCCAGGGCTAGATTGCCGTCCCGCCCAAAAAGGCGACGATCGCGGTTGTAATAAAAGGACAAATCACCAGCCACCGATTGGCCGGCTTTGAATTGATTGTTGGGATCAAAACCGGCGGCTAGGTTGGAATAGACATAACGTAAAGCAACTCCAACACTAAAAAAATCACTCAATTTGCGAGCGTAGGCCCCGTCCAAGGAAAATTCATTGGGGTTAAAGGTTCCCAAAGAATTGCCGTTGATATCGGTGAAATTGATATCCCCCAACGAAAAATAACGCATGGATACGCCCACGGTTTGCAAATCATCCAATCGTTTGTAGGCGCTCAAATAAGCGAGCGACACATCGGGGACCAAATTGCGAAGCCAAGGGGTGTAATTCATGGCGATTCCACTGCCTTTGTCCACAAAACAAAGTTTGGCCGCGTTCCAATAAATGGCGTTGGCATCGGGACTGGTGGCGGCTCCCACATCGCCCATGGCCCCGGCCCTTGCATCCGGTGATATCATCAAGAAGGGTACGGCCGTGGTGATGGTGTTGAGGTCTCCCCCCCCGAGCTGGGTTGGGGTAATCTGGGCACGAAGGGCTTGGGGTAATCCGCCCAGAAGCAGCGTGAACAGAACCAAGGTCAAAAAGCCTGTGTAGCGAAAAAGCCGCGATTGGTGTTTGGAAAGCATATTCAAGGGTTGTAAAATCCGTTAAAGTGGGTTAGCAGAGATTTGGCAAAGGTGTTTTAACGCTGATCATAGGCCTATCGTACCCGGACCACGGGTTCAAAGATAGAAAGAGGCCGTCCAATCATCGCGCCAGCAGGATACGTCCATGGCTGATGCCCTGTTCGCCTTCACATTCCAGCACAACCTGCACCAAATAAACTCCGTTCGGGAGCGGGTGGCCTGATTCGTGGGTGCCATCCCAGCCTTCCAATCGAATAAAATTGCCCGTGGTTTGGAGAACGGTCCGGTACTGGTAAACGGTTTGGCCGCTGATATTCTGAACAAGCATTCGTACACCCAACGGACGATTCGGGCGATTGTGATTAATCTCCACGACCGCGGACTGCCAACCTGACAAGGGGTTGGGGAAAATTGAAAGAGGTTGTACTTCAAACGCAGGCTCGTTGCTTACCCTGAAATCAAGGCGGGCGGTGGATGAATAATTGCAGACATCCCAGGCCCGAAACTGCAGGGTGTAAGATCCGGGTTCCAGGCTTTCCAAGGGATAATGAATCCGCCCGCTTTGGTACGCGTTCGGATCCGAGCGGTAGTACGGATTCAACGTACGGGCTGCGGACCAATCTCCGTTGCGAACCAATTGCATTTCACGTCCAATGCCGGAGCCGGTGGTGTTAAGGCCATCTATGTCTCGGAGCCGTATAATCAATTGGTTGGTTGGTCCGACGGTTCCTCCGCTTCGGAACAAAGTGTCGTTTAGGCTCATCAACAATTCCGGCCCGGCGGTATCGCAGGTGGCTTGCAGTGCACTGCCCCCTACCCACAAAGAACGCAAATCGCCTGCTGCATCAAGGGATCCGCTGTGCTCAGTCAGCAGGTTACCTCCATCCCGAACCGCATAGGCATTCACACGACCAGGACCGTAGGCGTAGGCAATGTCTTTAGGCACCCTGAACCGGGTTTGCCATCGACCTGCGCTTACCGTTGCCTGACCCTTGAAAATCAAATCCTTGAATTCCTGATACTCAAAAGGCAGTGAAACAGGGTCGTTTTGTTTGGTCCGCAACGACGCAGCTTTGTCATAAATGCTGAGGTTCAGCAACCCTTCAAAAGTGCTGTCAACCGAGCCTGATGGACCCAGAACAGAGCCGGTTAAATCAACCGTTTCCAAGGCCCGGAGGGTATCCGCCGGGGGATCGATTGCAATTTGTGCTGCCGGGAAAGCCAATCTTAAGGCGGGATCACCCAACAATGCAAAATTGCGGGTGTTGACAACACCCAATTCCGGATTGGCCGCTTCGCGGTACAAATCACCCAAACGGAGCATCTGGCCCGTGGAATCTTTTCGAAACAAATGATCGCGAAAGAGTCGCAAAGACAAGCTGAGGTTGAAGTTGGTAAAGGTCACCCTGCTGGTGGTCAGCAATCCAATGGCACCGCCCCTGGGATTGAGCAAGGCCCGTTCTCCGGCGCTGAGGACGGCTGGATTGTCAAAGCGAGCAAATTCACAGGTGGCAGTTACCATTAAGGGGTATCGCCCGGGATGATCCCATGCGTCGATTTCGGGTAAGGTCATTACCCGCTCCTCGGCCAAACCATTGACCCCACCGTGGCCCATGTAGGCAAAGACCAAACATCCTTCGTTCATGGTACGGTTCAATCGGTCGTTGACTTCCGGATAGCGAGCGCCTCCAGGGCGGCTTTCTTGTTGGAATGCGTCCATGAATAGTTTGCGAACCACTCCCTGCGGGTGTTTGATTTCAGTCTGCCGAACCAGTTCATTGCAATCATTCAAATGAACGTTGTAATCTTCGTCATCAGCCAAAAAAACAAATTCGTTGCGCCAATCTCCTCGGTTGTTGGGGTCCGTGTATTCTCGGATTTTGTTGACCATTTCATAAGCCTGTTCAACCGTGCGGACCGGCAGACGGCCGATTCCCAGATCCATGCGGTCGCTCCCACCTTCAAGAAAAGCTCCTTCGCTCAGGTCCAGCAGCCCGTAAAACGCATCGGAGCAATAAGAATTCAGCGGATCAAAAGAATTAGGGCTTTGGTACGTGGGCACGTGGTTGGGTTGGTTGGTCGACCTGTTTTTGGTATCGTAAGAGGTCGAACCCATGAGAAGGAGGTAACGAGGGGATGGCGTGCTTTGGCCCAAGGCCAAAGAGCGCTGGTGCAGCATACGCAGATAATCCCTCAAGGCCACCGGATCCAAACGAGAAGCCGAAAATTCCCGGTAAATGGACTCGGGATCGACGATAAGGGTGCTGAGTCCGTCGTTTTGGGAATGCAGTTCTGAGAGCTCAGCAGCGGCTCCGTGAAAAACAGTCGGCGCCAAAATCACCATATCGGCCGGCGAATGGCCGTGGATATTCTGGGGAACCAGGGCGATCGCTTCCAGCGGCGTGGGAAAGTCCAACCCCCGCAACATGACCAAGTGCCTAAGGGTATCGCCTGCAACAAGCAGGCCTTGACGCAGACCGTCTGGAAGGCGGAAGGTATCGAGGGCACAAGCTTTCACGCCCCAGGGCAGGGTGACATCCCAGACTTGAAGGTCCAAAGCAGGGTTGGAGGCCCAGTGGTACAAGGCCGTATCACCCATGGTCGACGCGTTGTAAAAAATTCGTTGGGCCGGGCCGATGTCTGGGTTCATGGCAGAGCGGTGCCGAACCAACCAACGGTCCAACCAGGCCACGGCGCTGGAATTTTGTTTGCTAAAGGCGAGGTTGAGATCCAAACGTGCTGATCCAGGGTCGGTGGACCAGGTTTCTTCCCGGGTGAAATAATAGGGATCCAGGTAATAGGTGCCAACAGCGGGTGCCATCAGAGCGCGGTTGGGTTGACCGTTAAGTCGCAGATTGAGCGGAGAAATCGCTCCCTGACTCCGAACCGCAGCGCGAACCGTCACCGTAACCGAATCTCCCGTGCGGTATGAGGGCAGATTCCATGACAGGGTTCGGTTTAAAACCCCGTCAAAATCTTCGCCCAACCATTCTCTGCCGCTTTTGATGGGGTTAACCAAGTCCCTTTCGTAGGACCACAAGCCATCCGCCCGGTCCGTCATGGGCCAGGTGGGGTTGTTGAGCGGGCGTTGCGCGGTGGTGTCCATCCGTGCCGTCTGAACCGAGCCGGGTGGGTTCGGGTTCAAATACAGGTAGGTTGCATCGCTGTAGGGATTCAGGCTACGACCCAAGCGATTGCTGGCGCGTTCAAAGGTCAGGTTCTCGGAACCGGGGGCGTAGAACAAAAAGAATTCTCCGGTCTCAAAAAAACCATCACCATCCCCGTGGAATTGGATAGGAATGGGCAAAGGAACGGAGGGGCGGGGGGTGGCGTTGGCTTCGGGCAGGCTGCCGCGACCACCGCCGTAGAGGGAAAGACGGTCGGTACGGACCAGGGATGGGGCAATGCCGACACTTTGGAGCCATTCCGGGGTCAGTCGGTAGACCCCTTCGGTCTCAAAACGGAGACGAAACCACCCTCCCAGGGCCAGAACGGTGGTCGAATCGTCGGCCTGTACCGAAGCCGCATGCGCCAAAGCCGCATGCGCCGGCCCGCAGGGCCGCAACGCCACCCCCGCCCAAACGAGGCAACCCAGCAAGATGCTGGTCCTTCCAAAATACCTATTCATACCGATAGCCACCAAGATACAACAAGCCCTAAACGAGCGTTTATGGGTTTTATGCATTTAATCCGAAGGTTTCCCCTTTGTTTTCTTGGTTTTAACGCGAATCCGTTTAAAATTTACACCCCATCCCCCAAAATGTTGAACCGTCTATCTTCTCTTGTCCCGGCCCGTCGGGTCGCCAAAGGCCTGGGCAGAGCCCTGCTCTGTGGTGTCTTTGGTTTGTTTGGTGCAACCGCATCCGCCCAGGATGTGATTTTTTCTCAGTTTTATGCCAACCCGCTCTACCTGAACCCTGCGCTAGCTGGTAATGCCTACGATCCCCGACTAACCTTCAATTTCCGCAACCAATGGCCGGCCCTCAATGCCTCCTTTGTGACCTACAGTGCCGGTTTTGACCAACATTTTGATGCACTCTCCGGGGGTATTGGACTGCATGTCATGACCGATCAAATCGGAAGCGAAGCCTTTCAACACACCCAGGTAGCCCTGCAATACGCCTACAATCTCGAAATCAGCCGTTCCCTCTCCCTGAGAGCCGGTTTTCAATACGCTTACGCCAATCGCTCTTTGAATTTCAATAAATTGATTTTTCCTGAGCAAATTGACCGGGTCACGGGGATAGGGCCCCGTCCTACGGGCTCCGAAATCCCTTTTGGTACCAAAACCGTCACCATTCATGATTTCTCAACGGGATTGATGCTTTTTTCCGAAAAATTCTATATCGGAGGTGCGGTCCACCACCTGACCGAGCCCAACCAAGCTTTTTTCACCGATGCTGCCGTGGCCTGGCCCATGCGCATTTCGGCCCATGCCGGTGCCAATATCCCTTTGACCCAAGCCTATTCAGAGGGCGATAATTGGACCCTTTCCCCCAATATTATCTACATCAAACAGGCAACGGCTCAACAAATCAACATCGGAACCTACCTAAGCAAAGGGGCCGTCTCCGGCGGTGTTTGGTACCGACTCAACGATGCCGTAATTCTAACGGCCGGTTTTCAGCGCGGCAAAATGCGCCTCGGCTATGGTTACGATATCACCACATCCCCCTTGAGCAATGCAAGGCCCGGTGGCTCCCACGAAGTTTCCTTAAGCTTTATTTTTGAGAGATACGAGCCGATGGAACGCCGACGCTATTCCAAAGTCAATTGCCCTAAATTCTAACCGATTCCTTTTTTGCTTCAAGTTTCTGCTTTTATACCACCCTTTACGATGAATCTACGAACCCTCCTTAATCTCAGCGGAATTTCTGCCATGGCCCTTCTGCTCAACAGTTGCGGGCTGATGGACCAGCGATCCTCCACCACTACCTGGAAATACGGTAATGCGGACGGCTTGGCTTTCAAGAGCATCGACCACAACGGCTCACCCCCTCCGGGAATGGTGTTTGTACCCGGTGGTTCCTTTGTGATGGGAGCAACCCAAGAGGCCATCGCATTGGATCCGGACAATATTCCCAAATACGCTACTGTTTCCAGTTTCTACATGGACGAAATCGAGGTCCCCAATGTTTCCTATTGCGAATACATTCACTGGATGAGCAAGGTTTTCGCCCAATCCAATCCAGCCACCTATCGCTCCTGCCTACCGGACACGAATGTGTGGCGCAACGGGCTCTCTTTTAACGAACCGCATGTGAACGACTACCTGCGTCATCCCGCCTTCAAATACTACCCCGTTGTTGGCGTTAGTTGGGTTCAGGCCAATCAGTACTGTGAATGGAGAACGGATCGGGTCAACGAACAGCGTTTGATCGATGCCGGGTATATCCGCCACACCGCCCAGACCGGTGAACAGCATTTCTCAACCAAAGGCTACTTGGCCGGTTTTTATCGCCCTGAATTGCGCAAAGGGAAATCCAAAACCAGCATCAACGGAGAACTCGTTTATCCGGTCATTGAAGACGGCTTCTTTACGGCCTCCTATCGTTTGCCATCGGAGGCGGAATGGGAATACGCCGCCCAGGGTTTGATTGGTCGTACCGAAAGCGGCATGATTGCCGAACGCCGCATCTACCCATGGAACGAACGCGGTATCCGCAACGGTCCCGGCAAGCGTCAGGGTAATTTCTACGGCAATTTCAAACACAACGCCTCCTCGGCCTCCGAAGTTGGAACCTATGATATAACACGCGGTGGTCCTACGGCCCCCGGCAAATATTTTCAACCCAACGACTTTGGTCTGTACCACATGGCTGGCAACGTGAACGAGTGGGTGATGGACCTCTACCGTCCTACGTCAAACTTGGAATCTGAAGACATATCCCCCTTCTTAGGCGGTGGCTATACCCGTCCGGCCTACGATGCGGAAGGTATTTTGGCCAAGGACAGCGCCGGTAGGGTCGCTTATGTGGCCGATGAGCGTCGTTATTCCGAGAACCTCCTCGCCTCGTACTTGGACTCCGTGACCGTCACCACCAATCCTAACGGGCAGGTGAACAACCGCAACCGCGTTTACAAAGGCGGTAGCTATCGCGATATGCCGTTTTGGGTAACCCCCGGTGCGCGTCGCTTTATGAGTGAAACCCGTGCTAAGGATGATGTTGGTTTCCGTTGTGCCATGATTGGTTTGGGACGCCCCAACGGTCAGCGCTAACAGTTCAACGTTCCCAAAAGCGATTAATCAACGATTAACAAACGGGCCGCCTTGGGTGGCCCGTTTTTTTTGTGGGCCATTAGCACGTAGGACCCCGGTTCTAAGTCCGCCAAGCCGGGCTTCAAGCCCGGATCCAGGCGTAACCAGCGGTCATGGCACAGGACATCCTGCTGCCAAACCTTTCGACCCCAGGCATCGTGAAGGCAGACACGGAATTCCACGCCCTCCTCCAGGGCCACCTCAAAGGACTGCCCTCTGGGAACCGGATGAGGGCGGATTAACAAACCGGAACCAGCTCCGTTGGCTTTTAATTCCGCGAGGGAAACAGACAAGGAACGATTACGCCAGTACACCAAACCACCTTTGAAGAAGCCCAGCAGGAGATCTGGAAATTGATCCCCGTCCAAGTCAGCACAGGCCGGTACAATAAAATTGCCATGAGGCAGGGAATCCGATACCCCACCGTTGCTGTTATAACAAAACAAATTATTTTGAGTAAGAGGCTGGGAAAGGTGCAGCCACAACGAAGGAAAACCATAGACTTTGCCGGATTCAGAACCCACCAAAAGATCGGGCTGACCATCGCGGTTAAAATCGGCCACCCGCGGGGCCGCATAACCCGAAACCGACTCGGCCACACGAATTCCGCCGAGGCTATCGCTGAATTTAATCCATACAGGAACCGTCAAGGTCCCTTGATTCACAAAGCAAGCCACCTGCCCGTTTCGCATTCCCACCAAAAGCTCATCCCTACCATCCCCGTTCAAATCACCCAATTCGGGCGATAACTCCGTACCGGACCGAAGACCTTGATAATCAGAACTCACTAGCTGAAAAACCGGAGGGTTCCCCGCAGGGACCTGAAGATTTCGGTAATAGAGCAAGGTGCTATCACCATGCCCGATCAAAAGATCTTCGCGTCCATCCCCATCCAAATCGCCGGCAGCCGGTCGGGGATTCCAGATAGGCAAGGTGTCCAATCGAAGAAACAAGGAATCCGCTAATTCAAACAAGGGCTGCGTACTTGATCCGTTGTTAAGGTACAAGGCCAAGCAAGGCTTAAGGGCTGAATTTTGGTAAGCCACCAGCAAGTCCACCAGGTTATCTCCGTTGAGATCGGCCAGGACTGGCGCTGCCTTGAGGTGATGATGCACCATGTCTTCGAGCATGAACGAGCGGCTCCTCAAGCGGAAGGAATCCACCGAACCCGGTGCCGAACCGCCCAGGTTTTTGTAATGCCAAACATGTTTTTGGAGATTGGAACCGTAAAACTCGTTGGGCGCCACCACCAAGTCTTGCACCGGGTCGCCGACCAAACCGGATGCAGGTAAACGATAGGCTGCAGGAAATTTGGCCATGCTCACGGTGGTATCCCAAAAGGAGGGGTTGGTGGTCTGCGAAACCATGCGAGCCAATCGGCGCGTTCCCCCGTTCTGCATATAGGTCAGGAAGGTCCCTTCAACATCGCCCAGTAACAAATCGGGCAGGCTGTCCCTGTTGGGGTTCACCAAGTTGATCGTCGATCCAAGGTGCATGGGGCGGCCGGTCAGGGAACCAGGATAGCTGGTCAGGGGCAAGCCAGGGAGGGTCAGGGGTTGATCAGGGCGCGTCAAGGGCAGGGGGAGGGGAGCCGGCAATTGGCAGAGGCTGTCCAGGCCCAAAATCACCTGCGTATTGAACTGATTTTCAACAAAGCGACCCCAACACAGGGATTCTTGGACAAAATCCAGGGAATCCGAATGACCAAAACGCTCCCTCGAATAATTGCGAAAGAAATTGACTTTGCCGATTTCAAAAAAATCAAAGGCCAAAAAGTCCAAATCCCCGTCCCCGTCCAGGTCGGCCAAACCGGGGCGATCAATGCTGTTCACGTAAATGCCTGAGCGGAATCCAAACTGCATCAATGCCTGCAAGGAGGCCACCCGAAGGCTAAAACGAGGGGACTGGCCTGTTCCGTTGTTGCGGTAAACGGTCACGCCCCCGTTGTTGGAGGTGAACAAGTCCTTGTGACCGTCCCCATCAAAATCTCCGCACTCAACCCAAGAATCCAATCGAGGAAACAAAGGCAAAAAGCGGGGAGCCGGCGTCCATGAATAGGAAGGGCCTGGCCCGGACCTTTGGTAGACCATCAGACTTTGGTCTACCCTCTCAAAAACGAGACGCTCTTCGATCCCATCTCCGTCCAAGTCAAGCGAATGAAACTGAGGGCATGCCATCCCACCGACCCAAGGGTGAGCCAACAAACGGGCGCCCACCCGAACAGAGGGGCCAACTGGGTCGGGTCGGAATTGGATGGGCGGGACCCCCTGCGCCAGAACGGAGCCAAAGGATGCGATGGCCCAGGCAAACCCCATTACCAGCAGCCGAAAGGCGATGCGCTTGCAAAAATCAATGAACGAACGATTCATAACGGAGACCTTGTGGCGAATTTAGACCTCAAATGGACGGAATGATTGAAATGCCCTCTCTGCAAGAGGCTGGCCTGGAGAACGGCAGGCTCGAAACTGTTTACCAAAGGCTGGTTCAAAACGGCCTGCGGATATGCACCGATAGCCGGAAATTGCAGACCGGAGACTGTTTTGTAGCCCTGCGAGGCGAGCGATTCGATGGACACGGCTTTGTGGGCAAGGCCCTGGAAGGGGGGGCTGCCTTGGTCTTGGCCGAAGAAGTGCCTGCGTCGGTGGATACGGCCCTTCAAGACCGGGTTCTCTTGGTCCGGGACAGCTTGGCCGCCCTTCAATGCCTGGCCAGGCACCACCGACGCACGGTTTCCGGGCTTCAGGTGATTGGGGTCGCGGGTTCCAACGGGAAAACAACCTGCAAGGAGCTTATTTATGCGGTGTTATCCAAACATTATGTTTGCCATGCGACACCGGGGAATTTTAATAATCATTTGGGTGTTGCTCTCAGCTTACTAGGGATACGGGAAGGAACTCGTTTGGCCGTCATTGAGATTGGAACCAATCATCCTGGTGAAGTGGAGATGCTCTGCCACTTGGCGGAACCGGATTTGGGTGTTGTTACAAGCATTGGCAAAGAGCATTTGGAGGGATTGGGAAGTTTGGAGGCAATTCTCCACGAAGAAACGGCCTTGTACCGTTGGTTAAACCAAACAGG
>Ga0214923_10002164_pt1 | contig 26618 bp, 39 predicted proteins | sample LL1510_MetaG_FD_177993 | JGI IMG/M metagenome (GOLD analysis project Ga0214923, IMG submission 177993) | Freshwater microbial communities from Lake Lanier, Atlanta, Georgia, United States - LL-1510 | ecosystem: Environmental > Aquatic > Freshwater > Lake | place: USA: Georgia | collected...
CGGTGCTGGTACGTTCACATTTGCTTAATTTATTTTAAGCAGATTACAAAAGCGGCTTCGGCCGCTTTTTTATGGCCATAAATACTTTATATAGGTACTTTATGGACAAGATAGAAATAAAGACATTGATAGACATTACGAATACAAAAGTAGCAAGACCAACTCAAGGAACCCAACTTGAGCAAGATCAATATAGAAACTTTGTAACATTATTGCAATGTCTTGAACTAAGAAGTGTAATTGGTTATGACCACAATCCTGTTGTTGAATTAGTAGACATTGCAAATTTAGAGTTTGGTTCTGAGTATACTGGAGAGCAAATGGTCTGGACTTTCTATGTTATTCCAGATCGAGAAGGCGTCTACACTGATAATAAAAATAACGAAATAGGTCTCTTAATTGACGATTGTCACTTGGTACCCGTAATAAAAAATCTAAGAGAGACGGTAAATATAGACAAGGCAGTCTTTAATACTAAAGATAGCCGTTATAAAAATATACTCATTAAGGCTCATTAAGGCTCTTTAAGGCACCGCATAGGCTCAAAAACCCCCAGTTCCGGAGAGAATTAATGACCAGTCCCACACAAATTGAAAAAGAAAATCTTGAAGCACATGTTGAACTATGTGCTCAGCGTTACGACGCCCTTGAAAAACGCCTCGACAGCGTTGAAAAAAAGTTAGGTGTGTTACAGACTACAATTGAAACAAGTAGTCATAATACATTCAAAGTTTTAGTTGGCACCGCTGGTACAGTAATAGTCGCTGTGCTTTCTTTATTAGGTGTGGTAATTTCTAAATTAGGTTGATATGAGGATAAAAGAATTATTAAAAGAAAGTCCAACGGTTGCTGATGTAATTAGATCAGCAGCACAACCTACACCTAAACCCGGGGCTGAACTTCCGGGAACAAAACCTACTACCACTCCTACAGGTACACAGCCTCCTGGCATTGCTAGTAAAATTGGACAGGCAGCAAAATCTGCTGTTCAAGGCATTTCAAATTTAAATAAAGACGCAGAAGGAAATAAAATTAATTTTGCTAGTGCTGTTGCCAGTAAATCACTTTACGATAAAGACGGCGCCGAAAAACCATCAACACAACAACAAGTCGATTTTACTAAAATTCCACCATCACAAATTCAACAACACCTTCGTCCCGGACAACAAGTAGACCTAGGAGGTCTAGGTAAGGTAAAAATTGGGCAAGTTACACCGCAGGGTGTTGAATTTGATGGTACTGGCACACCAATTGGTGCTAAATTTACAGTTCCTTTTAAGAGTTTAGGATAAAAATGAAAATAGTTCAACTATTACAAGGATTACCTACTGCTCTTTCTAATGAAGAACTACAGTTTGTTGAAAAATACAACGATCCTGTAAAAATTACAAGTCTAAGCGAACGTGACCAAATTTTGGCTCGAAATTTAGTTAGACGGGGAATTTTTGATGTAAGTAAAGACAATGTCACCATTCTCAATAGAACAAAAACAAGTTCCTGAAAGGCTATACCGTCAGGTAGTTAATCTTTCTAATGAAGTAAAAAATAACTTCAGAAAGAAAGGTATAGTTATTCCCACAACGACAAAAAATGGATTAAAGATGGGACGTTTTACTGTCGTTAAATCTAAAAACGGATTTTTTAATATTCGAGATTTTAAGGGTGAAGTCTGGTACGACAATATCAATTTACAACAAACAGCAGTACTGATTGCCAACGACTTAGAATTAGGACGATTTGTTAAAACTGAAATTTTAAAGTTAGATCAGCAATATGGCTGGGCGGCTTTTGAAGAAGAGCTACACAAACAAGGCGCCGCCAAATTAAAAACAAAGAATCCAGACCAAAGTGATATAAGGGTTGCTAAACAAAATATTTTTGTATTAAAGAAAAAAATGTACAAAGAGCAGATTACTCGTCACTTTAGGAAACTATGTAACTTGATATAAATACACTATCGTACTTTTGGAAAAAATACCATGAATACAAAAGATTTTGTTAAAACTATTTCAAGCAAGAAACTGAGTGAAAATTTAGAAAAGCAATTTAATGCTCGTGTAAAACTCACCAAGTATACTCGAGAAGAGCTTGAAGATATGCGTAACAAATTAAGAACAAAGGTATTTCAACAAGAACATAGTGCTGGCTATAATGATCTGTTAACAAATGAAACATATCAAAAAGATATGGCCATGTTACAATTACTTAATACAAGGATTAAAGAAATGCTAGGCGAAGACATCAAAAAACTAAAAGACAAAATGATCGAACTTAGTGAGGGCAAGAAAGGTGTCAAAGTCGCCAAGCACCCACAGGGTTCAAAAAAGTCCACGAAAGATTATGACGGCGATGGCAAGGTAGAAACTCCAAAAGACGAAGTTTGGGGTAGCCGTGCTAAGGCCGCTGCCAAGTCTGGTAAGCCTTTTAGCGAAACCGCTGTTAGTGAAGACGAAAGTTTACCTGCTGCTAAAAAGAAAGAAACCACATGGACAGACAAAAGTGGTAAAAAACACCCAGCTACAAAAGTTCAGGGTTCTAGAAGTGTTGCCGCTGACAAAGATGCCGACAAAGAGCGCAAGGCCGGAGATAAAGTAAAAGAAGACGCCGACGACCGTAAGCCAGCAAAAGAAAAAGAGCGCGAAGTAACACTACCAAGTGGTGCTAAAGTAAAGGCCCGTACTGTACAAGGTTGGCAAAGTCAGAAAGCTGATAAAAATTCTGATAAAGAAAAAGATCTAGACGAAGCTAAAGATAAATGTAACCATACACCAAAAGGTAAAAAGTGCCTAGTTCATGGATTGAAAGAATGTGGCACAATGGAAGGTAAAGACGAAGGCAAGCCAGGTAAGAACTTTGCTAAGATTGCTAAGGCAGCTGGTGGCGGCGAAAAAGGCAAGCGTATTGCTGGTAAGGTTCGTGCTGACCTAGCCAAAGCTGGTAAATTAGAAGAAGCCAATCAAGTTTTTAAAACTCATGTTCGCTTAGTAAACGAAGGCCTAACACGATTACTCAATGAAGACGAAGAAGGTAAGGCCAAAGCTATTACCGCTGCCAGCGATATTGTAAATGATTTTACAAGCTGGATGCAGCGTGTCGGCCAATATCAAACCAAGGCTATTATTGAATTAGCCGATGCTATTAAAGCCGACTTTGGCGCTGCTGAAGCTGAAACATTCAAACAGGCTGTTGCTCCTGCTTTGGCCAGCACATTAGAAACACTAACATCACAGCGCGAAGTAATTTCTGCTGCTGTTGCTGCTCTTGCTGGAGAAGCTCCTGCTGAACCACCGATGGGAATGGAGCCAGATATGGCTGGCCCTGAAGAGCCCGGAATGGACACCGCCGCTCCTGATGAATTAAATCCAGAACCAGCCGGCGATGAATTTGGCGCCGCTGACGCAGCCGGTGCTGGTAGAGAAGTGCGTGAAAGCAAGTTTGCTCGTAAACTTGCCGAATCACACAGCATTATGTCCAAATTAGCTAGATGAGATTATTTGAAGTAGACGTTGGCTCTGCTAGAGATGTACTTACAGTTCTACAGGGCCTGGCTAACAAGCAAGGGCAATCAAGTGAATTGCCCTTTCCTGTTGTAATGAATATTTTAAAACCATTTGGGTTAGGTATCAGCACTCCGGATGGTCTAATAGCTCTTAAAAATAAAGTTGATCCAGCAGGCGATGTTATTCAAGACATTTTAGATAATGGAACTGTAATCCTTAAGACACGAGTTCCGAGCCAACAGAAAGATCAAGAACCAGCTGCAGCCGGCGCAACTCCTACAGTTGATCAGATGGCTGCTAGTGGGGCTAAAAAATTACAACCAAATATTTGACAAACTAATTTAGCGTGTTATAATTAGGTATATGAATATACCGCCACCTATCTTTGTCGAACGATTCCAATATAAAAATTGCGTTCAAATTAACGATCCAATTACTCGTAAAAGAGTTTATCAAACTCCAGACGGAGAAACACTACCTAGTGTAACAACTATCCTCGGTGCTACCAAAGATATGACTGCTCTTAATGAGTGGAAAAAACGAATAGGGGAAGAAAAAGCAAATCAAATTACTAGAGAAGCAGCCGGTGTTGGTACAGCCATGCACAGTAATCTAGAACGGTTTATTGCAGGAATACAGCGTCAACCAGGTAACAATCCTGTACATGTACAGGCCAACAAAATGGCCGATATTATTATCCAAAATGGGCTCAAGGATGTTGATGAAGTATGGGCCATGGAACAGAGCTTATACTTTCCGGGCCTGTATTCTGGAACTACAGATCTAGTGGGTGTGTACAAAGGTAATCCTAGTGTAATGGATTACAAACAAACCAACAAGCCTAAAAAAGAAGAATGGATCGACGATTACAAAGTTCAATTAGTTGCCTATATAATGGCACATAATGAAGTTTATGGCACAGACATACAAGAAGGTCATGTGTTCATGTGTAGTCGTGATTTACAATATCAACAATTTGATCTATGGCCTGATGAATTTTCTCACTGGCAGGAACAATGGCTAAAGAAAGTTGAAGAATACTACACAACCGGCCTTAAAGGGTTGCGTACATTACTTAAAGATTAGTCTTTAGGAATAGCCACAGGTATAGTTTCAGGTTGTGAATGATATCCAAGTCTAACGGCTAGCTCTTCTTCAACGGCGGCCCGATCTACAGTTTGCCACACCCAATTTAAAATAGTTGATTGTTTAATTGAATTAAACTCAATAAAATCATTCCCAGCTGGCTCGTCAAAAACTACCTGTCCATAGCTTGAAAGGGTATTTGAGCCGTTGGTTGCGGTTACCCGCCATTCACAGCTTACCAACACATGATCGAGCCCATTTAACGGACTTGTTCTTTTTTCAGCTTTTTCTATTACCCAGTTATATTCGATTGCCATGTTTAGTTCCAATAATATCTCTATTTATGTTGATAAATACCCTATACAAGGAACCAAACATGGCCGTTATCGAGATTGCAAAGATTCAAGTCCGTAGAGGACAGGAAAACTTAACAGGAATGCCTCAGCTAGATGCTGGTGAATTTGGTTGGGCTGAAGATACTGAAACACTTTATATTGGTAAAAGAATCGTTGAAGGAGCCCCTGACGATAATAATACCGAAGTTGTTACTAGTGCTAATTTTTTAAGACACCTAGGACAAAATGTTTTAGCTTTATCAAATACTAGTACCGCCTACCAATATCGCACATCATCTAGCTGGATCGCAACGGCTTCTACAACTAGATCTTTACAAAGTAAACTAGACGATATTAATCCAAGTTTATGTGATTTTGGTGTAGAAACTAGCTTTTCTAATACCGATATTACTCAGCAATTCCAAATTGCTGTTCAAACTATTTTTGCTAATGTTACCGATGTAGTTGATTCTAGAAGAACATTAATTGTTCCAGCTGGACAGTACACTATTAGTCAGCCTATTGATTTACCTCCTTACGCAAGACTAAAGGGTGAAGGGCAAGGCTTAACAACAATTACCGTATTAGGTGATGTTGACATGTTTAGAACTGTAGATGCTAGTGGTAATAGGTTTGATGCCATGCTAGATATGAGTGATGCCACATTGCCTAAAGATATCTATATCGAAGGTATGACATTACAGTGTTCAACTGCTAGCGCATACACAACTAGCAGTATTATTAAGCTAGATAATGTCAATGGTGCTACAATTAAAGATTGTACAATTGGTAGTAGCGAGTGGAACACAACTTCAACAATTTATCCCTACGGTGTAGGAATTAACATTCGTGGAAATCTTGGCAATGGTCTAGTTGGCGATACAGTTCAGTGTAAAGATATTACAATTGATAATTGTACCCTTGTAGGTTTAAACACAGGAATTAGTAGTACAGGAACAGTAATTAGACCTGTTATTCAAAATAATTTATTTGCCACGCTAGTTCGAGGTATTGATTTCCAAGAAGCTAATAGTAATTCTCCTACTAATGGAACTATAGTTGATAATAGATTTCAAAATATTGAACAGCAGGGAATATTTGTCGGCACAGCAACTTATAGAACAAATCACCTAAGCAGTAATAATTTCTTTATCAATGTCGGCAATGGTCGCAGTCAATATACGGACAGTACTACATCATCAAACGGACTGACTGAAATTATCATGTTCCACTCTAGTGGAAATAAAACAGTAAATGATTATTTCTATCGTAGAGATTATGCCAATGCTACAACATCAACATCGTTCTACTACGCTCCTTTTGTTAAAGGAACAACAACCATCGAGGATGGTGGAACATACAGATCTTTGATCTATAATAATACACAAAGTCAATATACTGTTATTACTTCTTCAACAAATGTATGTAAGTTTGTAGTTAGTAGCGGTGACCAAAAGGTGATCATGAACTATCAAATCACCGGTACTAATATGAGTAGAAAAGGTACTCTTAGTATCAATCTAACTCCAAATGGTCAAACAGAAATTACCGACGATTATAATTATGTAGACATCGCCTATAATTACAGCACGGCTACAAATGGTATGATTTTTGAAAGACAGAGCGGATCTTCTAATGTTGCTGCTCTTAGTACCGATACCTATGTAACCATGGCACAAATTAGACCAACAGATGGTATCTGGTACCTTCAGGGAAATAATAACTATGCCAACAGCGCAGCAGATATTTCTGCTAATTTAGGTAGAAACACAGCTACTACCGCTACCTATTTCTTAACTTTGAGTAGTAATCCTACATTTGACTTTGGCGACCCAACCGAAACTTGGTCATTGCTAAGAGGCACCGCTAATGGTATTAAATGGTCAACGTCAGAGTACAGTACAACACAAAATTATATTACACTAATAGCAACAAATATCAATCCTTACCCCGCTTATCTAGATTATCAGGTTAACATTGTACAGTAAAATTTTTCATTCTACCATTGAGGATAGACTGTCCTCATGGTTAGAACTAAGGAAAAAACTTGATGTTTCAGAAACTCCTTTAGAAGATGTTTGGGAGTTCTGGAGACAAAGTCCATTTATACCTTATAACAAAAACATTGAGCCGTTTAATCCAAAGTCTTGGCCAAACCCTTGGGCTATAATAACTGAAAATCGTTACGATGATTTTACCAGAGCACTAATGATTGGCTGGACCTTGAAGCTGACAAAAAAGTTTGCCAATTCAAAAATTGAACTACGTCGTGTCGTAGACAAAGACAAAGATAGTCATTATAATGTAATCTATATCGACGAGGAATGGGTTATAAACTACAGCGATAATGGACCAGTCCAATCAAAAAGTATGCCTATTTCAATTTACCTAGAAAATGTAATCGAACTAGAAACACCTAGGTAAATATCTTCCTCGTTAGAAAAAAGGGACTTTATGATCACAGTGGTCAAGCGAAGTGGACAATCTGTCCCCCTCGATATCAGCAAAATACAGAGACAAGTTTATAACGCATGTAAGAATATTGATGGAGTCAGTCCATCAATGATTGAAATTAAAGCACAGCTTGAATTTCACGACGGCATGACAACTAAGACTATTGACGAGCTACTGCTCAAAGCCATGGTAGATCTAGTGGACGAAACTGAAAATCCAGAGATTAATAATGTCAATTATCAATATGTAGCCGGCAGACAAAAAATCAGTATGCTACGCAAAGAAGTTTATGGTAATTACGAGCCTCCAAAACTTTATGAAATAGTTCAACGAAATGTCAAGCTCGGGATGTATACTCCTGAGCTTCTTGAATGGTACACCGAAGACGAATGGAATATTATAGATCTGTTTATCGATCATGATAAAGATTTGGCCTATACTTATGCGGCCATAGCACAACTTTGTGAGAAATACCTAGTACAAAATCGTGCGACAGGCAAAATTTTTGAGACTCCACAAATTCGTTATGCTGTCGCTGCCGCTACTGCCTTTCACAATGAGCCTAAAGAAACACGATTAAAACTAGTAAAGGAATATTATGAATGTGCCAGTGACGGGCATTTTACTCTTGCTACTCCTGTCCTTGCTGGCCTGGGTACTACAACTAAACAGTTTAGCAGTTGTGTCCTTATTAGCAGCGATGATACATTGGATAGTATATTTGCTGCGGGAGAAATGATGGCCAAATATGCGTCAAAACGAGCCGGGATCGGCCTTGAAATAGGCCGTATTCGACCCTTAGGCGCTCCTATTCGTAACGGCGAAATCAAACATACAGGAATGGTACCATTTTTAAAGAAATGGTTTAGCGATTTACGTTCGTGCTCTCAAGGCGGTATTCGTAATGCCAGCTGTACTGTGACTTACCCTGTATGGCACGCTCAGTTTGAAGATTTAATTGTACTTAAAAACAATCAAGGAACGGAAGAAACTCGCGTCCGCCAAATGGACTACAGTGTAGTTTTAAACGCTATGTTCTGGCGCAGGTATAAAAACAAAGAAAACATTACACTTTTTGATCCGCACGAAGTTCCTGATTTATACGAAGCCTTTTATCGAGACAGTCAAGAGTTTGAAAAGTTGTATCTCCAATATGAGCAAGATAAGACAAAGAAAAAGAAAGTTATATCCGCCGAAGAAATATTTAAAAACGGCATCCTTAAAGAGCGAACTGACACTGGCCGCATTTATATTGTCAACATCGACAATGTCATCAACCAAGGTCCGTTCGATACAAAAGTTGACCCAATATATCAATCTAATCTCTGCCAAGAAATTCTTTTGCCTACACGCCCTTTCCAGAGAATTGAAGACCCGTCGGGCAGAATTGCTCTTTGCACTCTTGGGTCGATGAATTGGGGAGCATTTCGCAATCCACAAGAAATGCGTAAAGCCTGTAGAATACTTGTTAGGTCTTTGAGTAACCTTCTTAACTATCAAGACTTTTTAAGTATTCAAAGTCGGTTAGCCAACGAAGATTTTGAGCCATTGGGTGTTGGGATTACTAATCTAGCCTACTGGCACGCTCGTCGTAGTTACAAGTATGGTAGCTCCGAGGCCTTGGCAGAAGTCAAGCGTTGGATGGAACATCAAGCCTACTATCTTACTGAGATGAGTGTAGAACTTGCTCAAGAGCGCGGTTCTTGTAAGCGTAGTGAGTTTACCTATTACGGTCGTGGAATATTTCCCTGGGAGAGACGCAATAAAGGTGTTGATGAATTAACGGATTTTACACCTAGTCTAGATTGGGAGCCGTTAAGAGAACGCATGAAAAAATATGGTATCCGAAACGGAACACTAATGTCAGTTGCGCCGGTTGAATCTAGCTCGGTGGTATTGAATAGTACAAATGGTATTGAAATGCCAATGGAATTAATTTCTGTTAAAGAATCTAAAGCAGGATCGTTTGTACAGGTAGTACCAGAGTACAAACGGTTAAAGAACCGCTATCAATTAATGTGGGATCAAACTGATTGTGTTGATTATCTAAAAACTTCAGCTGTACTTGCGGCATATATTGATCAAAGTCTTAGTACCAATACATTTTATAATCCTGCCTACTATCCTAACGGAAAGGTTCCCGGTACAGTAATAGCTAAGAATCTTATGCTAGCATATAAATGGGGAATTAAAACCATCTATTATAGTTTGATTAATAAAGTCGGGGCCAAGGTTAGTGTTACAAATACCAATAGTATCAATGCCGCAGATAATGCTATTGTCTACGACGAAGATTGTGAAGCATGTAAACTTTAAAGGAAATTGGAATGTACAAATATCAACTATGGGTTCGTATTAACCAATATCAAACAGCCAACACTGTTATTTGGGCAGACAACGATTATGCTGCTAAAATGTTAGGAGAGGCACAATACGGATCCGGCAATGTTCTTAATTACACAAGGAGTGACGAATAATGGCATACTCAGACAAAGTTATTGATCACTATGAAAATCCTCGCAATGTTGGTAGTTTTGACAAAGGCGATGATTCCGTAGGTACAGGCATGGTTGGTGCACCGGCTTGCGGGGATGTTATGAAATTACAAATAAAGGTAAATGATAAAGGAATAATTGAAGATGCTAGATTTAAGACTTATGGTTGCGGAAGTGCTATTGCATCTAGTTCACTGGTCACTGAGTGGGTTAAGGGCAAGACACTTGACCAAGCAACAACTATCAAGAATACACAGATTGCAGAAGAGTTGGCGCTCCCTCCGGTTAAAATCCATTGCTCTATCCTAGCCGAGGATGCTATAAAAGCCGCAATTGAGGATTACAGGAAAAAGCATGATCTCACTAACTGAGATAGCCGCTGAAAAAGTTAAATTACAGTTAGCTAAGAGAGGAAAAGGATTAGGAATACGAATAGGAGTTAAGACAACAGGATGTTCGGGTCTTGCCTATGTGTTAGAATATGTAGATAACGTGTTTGATGGCGATGGTATTTTTGAATCAAATGGTATACATATCTATACAGATGCAAAAAGTATGTCTTACATCTCAGGTCTCACAATGGACTGGGTGAAAAATGGGTTAAATGAAGGGTTTGAGTTTCGTAATCCAAATGAAAAAGATAGATGTGGATGTGGTGAAAGTTTTAGGGTTTGATAATGTTAGAAACAATTTGTGATATTTTAGTAGATGCTTATAAAAGAAATTGGATTACCAGTAGAGATGGTAATGTAAGTATACGTCATCACGATCGCGATCATTTTTATGTAACTCCTAGTGGTGTTAGAAAACAAACACTTCAACCGGATCAATTTAAAAAAATTAAAATTAATAGATCTATTCCAAGTGGCCTAGGCACCGCTGAATATCAGTACCATTGGGAAGAAATGGATTATACCGATATTAGTAAAAATCTCCGACCTAGCGGAGAAATTCCGTTACACTTTGGATTACAAAAAGAAATGGGTCAGCATAGTAATGATGTAAGAGTTGTAGTCCACTTACACCCTACTTACTGTGTAGCAGCTATGCATGCCGGTATACAGCTAAATGATCTAGTAAAAAGTTTCCCAGAACTAAGCCGTTATACTAAAGTAGCACCTAATGTCGGAGACGTGAGACCTATCAGCCAAGAGCTTGCTGATCAATGCCATTATCGTTTAGAATTAGACGATCGTGGTAACATTGCATATGACATAATAGGGATTAAAGGACATGGAGTTGTAGCAATTGATACAAGTCCCTGGCGGGCCTATGAACATATTGAAAGACTTGAACATATCTGTAAAATAGTTTTAGCATCAGGAAAATATAATGAGTAAAGCACAATACGATTTTAAAAAACCGACTAATTATCTTAAGCGTCGAATGTTTTTGGACCCAGAAGGTCCGGTTACTGTTCAACGATTTGAAGAAGTAAAATACCCTAAATTACAAAAGTTTGAGGAGCTTGCTCGCGGATTTTTTTGGGTGCCTGAAGAGATTACACTTACTAAAGATAAGATCGATCATAAAGAAGCCACCGACGCTGTAAAACATATTTTTACTTCTAATCTTCTTAGGCAAACAGCATTAGATTCCATTCAAGGTCGAGCACCTAATCAGGTATTTGGACCAGTATGTAGTGTTCCTGAACTTGAAGCTCTTACTCTAACCTGGGGATTTTTTGAAACTAGTATTCACAGTAAGAGTTATAGTCACATTATTCGTAATGTCTATGGAGTACCTAAGGATGAGTTTAACAAGATTCACGATACGGCTGAAATTGCTGGTATGGCTGCTAATGTTGGTCGCTACTATGAGGATCTTCATATGCTCAATTGTCGTAAAGAGTTGGGGGAAGACATTCCTATCCATACTCACAAGCGAGCAATATGGATGGCATTACACGCCTCCTACGCCCTTGAAGCCCTACGGTTCATGGTCAGTTTTGCTACCAGCCTTGCTATGGTAGAAAATAAAATCTATATTGGAAATGGCAATATCATTAGTTTAATTCTACAAGATGAAATATTACACGCTGAATGGACAGCCTGGTTAATTAATACAGTGGTTAAAGATGATCCTGACTTTGTACCAATTGCCGAAGAATGTAAAAATGAAGTCTATCAACTTTATATGGATGTGATTCGCGAAGAAAAAGAATGGGCAGATTACCTATTTAAAAAAGGTGTCGTGATTGGTCTAAATTCGCATATTCTAAAAGACTTTGTTGACTATACAGCTTTTAATAAATTAAAAGATATTGGTATCAAATATTTAGAAGAACATCCTAAATCAAGTCCAATTCCTTGGTTTAATAAGCATGTGAATATTAATAAGAAACAAACCGCATTACAAGAATCCGAAAGCACAAACTATGTTATTGGAGTCATGAGCGATCTTGTAGAGCACGAAGCATTGCCCGATCTGTAAGGAGTACAAAATGGCAAAGATTGTAGACGATATTATTATTATAAAATTAAGTAAAATGGTCCGAGATGATGATCACTCACCTCACCAACTGGCAACCACAGAGCTAAGGGAAGCTATTGAAAAAGTTGCTCAAGGCGTAGCACCTAGCGATGTTATTATCGAAATTGAAAAGAAAGAAGGAAATTAAAAATGCAGGCTATTGTTTGGAGTAAGTATCATTGCCCTTATTGTGATCAGGCCAGAGCCTTGTTAAAACAAAAAGGTATTGAATTTGAAGAACGCAAGATCGGTGACGGCTGGACCAAAGAAGAACTGTTAGAAGCAGTACCAACTGCTCGAACTGTCCCCCAAATTTTTCTCAACGGAGAATTAATTGGCGGGTTTACAGAACTTAGAGAGCATTTAAATGGCTGACGATACAATAAAAGATGATGATACTATTTTAGGCTGTTCTCCATTAAGTAGTTTTCAAATAGATACTATTGATACATCGTCAATATTAGGTGCTCAAGGTAGTACTTTTACCTATCCTAGTACATGGTCTGGAAATGTTACTATTTCATCGTCAGGGTCTGGATCTTCTGGAAACACTATGTGGAGTAGTGGCCCATATACAATTAACACCGCTGGCCTTGGTATTGGAACTATTAACCCGGGATTAACTGTAAATGGCGATGCTACATTTGACGGGGATATTAAATGGAAAGGTCGTAGTCTAGGCAAACTATTAGAAAAAATTGAAGACAGACTAGCAATATTATCAGAACCTGATCCTGAAAAATTAGAAAAATTCGCTGCCTTGAAGAAGGCTTACGAGCACTATAAATTAATTGAAAAGCTGATTGGTGATGATTAATGGAAAACAATTCTGCCAAAGGAAGGCAAATGTAAAATATATAGGTGACCATACATGGTTAGAAATAAACGAAAAGGAATAGTATGTTAATTGAAAAACCAATAGCAGCTGGAGATGTTGTCAGCTTAAAATTGATAAACGGCGATGAAATTATTGCTAGGTTAGAAGCCGATGATCCGCATGGATATACAATTAGTAGACCATTAGCGATTACAATTGGTGCCCAAGGACTAGGTATGATGCCTTGGTTATTTTTAGGCAGCAAAGATACCATTACATTAAAACGAGAACATGTTTTTGTTATGGTAGCTAGTAAAAAAGAAGCAGCAGATCAATATTTGCAAGGCACAACAGGTATAGCATTGAAATAAATATTTCAGTTAAAGGATTAACGCATGCCAGCAGTTGCTAGAATAGGTGATTCAATTTCTACAGGACACGGTTGTGATGGATCAACTACACTAACCGGGCCATCTGGTAATGTATTTGCTAATAGCATTGGTGTCGAAAGGCAAGGCGATCCAACAGTTTCTCATAGAGTTTCAGGAAGAAACTGCTCTGTATCACATGTTGCCAATGTAAATGTTGGATCATCTGTTGTTTTTGTTAATAATAGGCAAATTGCTAGAATAGGCGATTCGGCCGATTCTGGGTCTGTTACATCAGGATCGCCTAATGTGTTTGCCGGAGACCAAAGTAGCGTTTTTAGCGAATCAAGTCCAGCTCCTCAGGTTCAAATAAGTGAAAGTGTGGCTGCTCCGTTAAGAGCTCAAACAACAAATTACATTTCTAATTCTTCTGCGTATAATAATCCTGTAGCTGCTGCTAATGGTGTAAAACAACAGTTTGCGCCTGTTACAACTCCTGTATCTACAGGATCAGTTGCTCCTTCGGATCCGGCAGGAAATGATATTGTTCCACTTTTAACTTCTATTTTAAGTGAAGCAGGTAACGGTTCATGGAGAGAAAGTGGCCAAGGCGGAAATCCGAGCAACAAAAATATTCTTAACATTTGGAAAGAGCTAGGATTTAATGTTGCCAACAATCCGTGGAATACAGATCAGACCGCCTGGTGTATGGGTTTTTTAAATTTTGTACTAAAGAAAGCTGGATATAGATGGGCACAGGAAGCGGGCTCTCGAGCACTAAAAAATTCTCAAAGGTGGAATTCCACAGAAGTTTCGCCTGCTCAGGCACAGCCCGGAGATATGGTTCTTTGGGATTTTGGACATGTAAATTTTGTATATTCCAATAATAATGGAAAATTGTCATTCTGTGGCGGAAATCAAACACCTACTAGCGGTAGCAATAATAACCCAAATGACGGCGATGTAACAATAAGTTGGCCCAGTGGATGGACACCTGCCCGTGGTGGAATTACCGGAATATGGCGACCTTCTCGATCTTGACCATTACATAAAATAAATATATAATAAAGTTAATCTAGTAGGGGTAAGGTTGCGTAGCAATACCTGTATAAGTGAAAGGCTTATATGTCTAGACAGAGGACCCACAAGACCTACGGAGTCTGTCAACTTTTATCGTCGCAAGGCTTTATATATGCAAAGGAGAAAGATCATGCGTAAAATTTTAGCCGGGTTGATCTTAGGTTTAGCCGCATTTTCTGTAAGTGCTCAACATCATGGGCATGGCCACTATAGACACGGGCATCGCCACTATGGATGGATAGTTCCAGCTGTAATCGGTGGCGCAGTTGTTTATGCTGCTACTCGTCCCCCTGTAGTTGTTCAGCAACCGCCTATCGTTGTCCAACAACCAACTCCGGCGGTTATTTACATCGATGGGGTTGCTTATACCAAACAAATTATGATTGTTAATGGAATTCAACAAGAGGTTCTAATCCGTCAACAATAAAAGTTATTGCTGTATGAAGCCGAGAGAAAAGTGTTCTGGACGCGGGTTCGACTCCCGCCTGGTCCACCAAAAGCATTCTGATGTAGGTCTTGGTCGTTACCCGCATTGAGCGAAAACGGCGTCCCAGAATGCTTCTGATGGGCCAGACATGGTTTCGACAGGGCAAAGAGTAACAGAGTGGACAGCAGGGTAGGCGATGACCCTAAATCAAGCAAAACAAAATAGACGCAAACGCATCTAATGACGAGGTATTTGCCCTAGCGGCATGATCTCTGGGGGAGCTATCCCTTATTACCCAAAATAGTAATAGGCTCTTTGGAGCCTATTTTTTTGGTAAAAAACTCGCATTTTCTTGACTAAATAATCTTTTATGCTATATACTTGTCTAAGTGGTATAATTTGCCATCTTTAACAAAGGAAATTAACTATATGAAAAAATTTGCAATTTTATTTGCTATGTTGGCCGCTATGACTGCTGCTCAAGCACAGGTCACTGTTTTCGGTACTATGGACGCTGGTTTCACGACCGGTAAGGCTCCTGGTGTCAAGGACAGCTCGACTAGCTTCACAAGCGGTGGCATGACAACCAGCAACATCGGCCTTAAGGGTACCGAAGATCTAGGTCGTGGGACCAAGGCCGTATTTGAAGTATCCAGCTTCCTTAACAACGGCAATGGTGCCACATTGGGCGGAACTACAGCCAATATGTGGACTCGTAGTGCTTTTGTTGGCCTAGGAAATGATAGGTTAGGTACAGTTACCTTGGGTCGTCAAAGCAACCCAAGTTTTTTGCCAACTATTCTTTTCAACGCCTACGGAGACAGTGGTGCTTACGGTCCTCTTTGGCATGCTACTTATTTCGGTAACACCGGAAACCCGGCTACTCGTGTATTCAATGACACAGCCTGGGACAATGCCGCTGTTTATACCAGCCCTAAAATGGGTGGTGCCACATTCAGTGTTGCCGGTTCAAAGAATGCCGCTGGCAATAACACCGGTGCTAATGTTCTTTGGTTCCAAGGACCAGTTGGCCTAACAGCTTATTGGCAAGAAACCAGAGTTAACAGCAGTGGTAGTTTTCAGACTGACATCTTTACTGGAAATGGTAACAAGCCTGCTGTAGCCAAGGGTGTTGGCGCAAGCTATGATGCCAAGGTTGCCAAGCTATTTGCTACCTATCAAGAGACTGATAGTGATTCATTAAAGATGAAGGGTAAAACCACTCAAGTCAGTGCTCGTGTACCAGTTGGTGCCGGCAATATCCTAGCAGAAGTTGCTACAAGCAAGTTCAACAATGCTGGTGTTAAGAAAGACTTCAACGAGTGGGCTCTAGGCTACGATCATAACCTAAGCAAGCGTACCGATGTTTATGCTACAGTTGGACGAACCAGTGTTACTGGAGTCGGCGTTGGCGAGACATTTGGTGTAGGACTACGTCATCGTTTCTAATTAGAAACCCCGGCCACAAGTAGCACAACATTTTGGATAAATTGATTGTCAACCAAAATGCCTCTCAAAGCGTTAATATTAGTAAGTAGAGCATGGTGCTTTACTTTTTAACCAAAAGGAAACTTTATGAAACTCGTTTCAACTTTAATCGCTAGTTTGTTTGCTGTATCTGCATTTGCTGCCGAGCCAGCTAAGAAGGAAGAAAAGAAGGCCGAAGCCAAGCCTGCTGCCGCTGCTCCAGCGCCTGCTGCTCCAGCCGCTGCTCCTGCTAAGAAGGAAGAAAAGAAGGTCGAGAAGAAAGCTGAAGCTACTAAAAGTGAGCCAGCCAAGACCGAAGCTGCCCCAAAGGCTGAAGCTCCTAAGAAGTAATCCATTAAGGTTAAGTTTAATCAGAATTGATGGTCGTGATCCTTGGGATGTTTCAGTTGACGATGATTCTATCCATTCCGGATATCGTCGTAAAGATATTGAAATTATCACAAAACTTCAAGAGGTTGACGAATTATCAGATTATGTTAAACTAAGACTATTCTTAGCTAGACAAATGGCCTTAATGAAATACAACGAGGTCATGAGTTCAAAATTAAATAAGGCTTAGAAATAGGCCTTATTTTTTTATAGGTGAAAAAATGTTAGAATGTTTAATTCTCGGTGATAGCATAGCGGTTGGCACTCATATGATGAAACCAGAATGTGCTATGGTGGCCAAAGGTGGAATTAATAGTTGGCAATTTAATAAAAATTATAGTGGAGAATTTTTTTCCAATATTGTAATTATTAGTCTCGGTAGCAACGATCATTCGGGCGTTAAAACCAAATTTGAATTAGAAAAATTGCGATCAAGAGTTTTAGCTAAATCTCGGGTAGTCTGGATTATGCCTTCTATAAAACCCGAAATTCAAGAAATAGTCAAGCAAGTTGCCAAAGCAAACGGTGATTTGATTATTTCAACAAATAAATTACAGCCCGATGGAATACATCCTAGTTGGGCAGGATATAAAGAGCTAATTCAAAAATCTCTATGACACAGTTACATCCGTTACTTCAACAATCTGTTCAACAAACAAAACCCGAAGTTGAACAAATTGCCATGCATTCTTTATTTGCTACTCCTGTTTTTAAATTTCATATCAACGATTACAATTATCTAACCAAGTTAGTACAAAAAATTTTATTGTTAAGGGACGAAGGAACAGGAACATCAGCACCCAACACATGGTGTACTGATGACAATTTAAATGATTACCCAGAATTTGAAAAATTAAATCAAATAGTTTTAAACGAAAGTAAACACATCTTAGATTATCTTTGTATAGCCAGAGATAGTCATTATATTACTTGTATGTGGTCAAATGTATCTAAAGTAGGACACGCTCATCATGTACATATCCATCCAAATAGTTTTTTAAGCGGAGTTGTTTATCTTCAAATTCCGCCTGGATCGGGCGCTTTCTTTTTCAAAGATCCACGACCTGCTATTAATATGATCCTGCCAAATTATACCAAGCCTAATGTGAACCTCTTTGGCAGTCAGTTTAGAGCAGAGGTAAAATTAGGCGATATGTATATATTTCCAAGTTGGGCTGAGCATGGTGTACAACCCTCAGAATGGAATCCCGACGCCGAAAGAATAAGCCTAAGTTTTAATATTATGTTTAAAGGCGAAACTCGGGCAACCAGTGCTAGAATTACCTACTGATTTATTAGGTAGTGTAAACCCAATCTCTAAAATCTGTTATTGTTCCTGAACATGATTCGAGATGCTCGACTACAGCATTGTATGGAGCAGAGATAGAAAATGTCGAGGGATATTTGTAATGGGGAATGGTCCAGTCGGGAAAATTTTCATAACCAGTTAATTTAGGAAACCAAATAATCTCATCCTTAAATTCTTTACCTTTAATTAAGGTTTTAAGATAGACAGAAAATCGTTCTCGAACAAAATCAAACTCACCGCTTTTCTTTTTTACAAATAAATTATTCCTAAAATAATACGAATTTACATGACAATAAGTTTTAATAATATTATCACAGTAGTAGGCAGATAAACTCTCAGCTGAATAGGGAAAATCAAGTATGGTACGGTACTTTGTCATGAGCCTGAAACGAAACATCTCGCTTTCTTGTATATTATGCCAAATATATATCTTATCATTTAAATTTTCTATTAGGGTAGGCTCATTTGCGCCACTCATTACTATAGGCCACGGATTGGGAAGTATTTCGCTAGCCCACTCAAATGGATAATGTATACAAGTTAAGTGATTTTCGTTTAACCTGCGTTGTTCCCATTGATCTTTGTAAGAATCGATATCAATGTCTAAAATTTTAATTTTTATATTGTAAAATTTTTCTGCTTGGCGTACCTGTTCGAGTTCGTTGGTATTATAATTTGTATAATGTATAAAAAATGGTTCAAATTCACCTTTTATATCAATAAAGCATCTTAGTATAACTTGACTATCAACTCCAGAACTAAAGGCCAGATAGACTTTGCCATATTTTTGATTGATTAGTCTAGCATCGTTGTTTAATTCATCTCGTAAATTAGAAAACTTTCTGCTTGGGCTTAAATACCGAACAACAGGCCCTAAATTATCTATATCGTAAGTAATTGGATTATCGAACATTTAATTAACCTTAAAATGATTTGAATCTTTTGATAAAAACCAACCTCTAAATTCTTGAGTAATTCCTGAATAAGATTCTAGATGCGAGACTAATTTTTTATATGGAACGCTGACATATAATTTTGTTGGATAATTCCACGAAGGTATAGTCCATGCCGGAAAATTTTCATACCCACTTAATTTTGGTGGCCATAAAATATCACTTTGAAAAAACTGGCCTTTAATTAACCCTTTAAAATAATAATTAAAACGATCTTGTGCTCTTATTGGATGATAAGATGTTCCTACCGGATTGTAGTAAAGGCCATTTCTATTGTAGTAAGGACATACATATTCATAGGTTTTTAGAATCTCATCGCAATAATAAGCAGATAAACTTTCTGCCGAAAATGGAAAATCTAATACCTTTCTTTTTTTACCTAAAAGCTGGAATCTTAACAATAGACTTTCGTTAATGTTATGAGCAATGTATACCCCTTGAACCTTGTTTCCGACTACACAAGGCTCGTTTGCGCCACTCATTACTATCGGCCAAGGTTCGGGAAGTATTTCGCTAGCCCACTCAAATGGATAATGGACACATGTGGGTAAGTTATCTTCTATCCGCTTTTGAATCCATAGATCTTGATATTTTGCTAATTCGAGTTCTAAAATTTTAATTTTGATTCCATAGAATTGTTCAGATTCATATACCTTTTTTAATTCTTTATCATTGTAACCTTTGCTATGTATAAAAAAAGCTTCAAAATCTGAATTGGTATCTAAAAAGCATCTTAGTATAACTTGACTATCAACTCCAGAACTAAAGGCCAGATAGACTTTGCCATATTTTTGATTGATTAGTCTAGCATCGTTGTTTAATTCATCTCGTAAATTAGAAAACTTTCTGCTTGGGCTTAAATACCGAACAACAGGTCCTCGATCGTCGATGTCGTATGTGATAGGGTTATCTTCCATTTTTTAAAATTGATTGGAAAAATATTTATAGAGCAAAATGTTGACCTAGAAAATTTTTCACCTATAATAGTACTCACTCCAACAATTTTTTCAAGAGCGAAAAGAATGACTTATTTTCTAAAATCTGGAAACCGTTGCGTTCTTCAAAAGATTCGTGAACGCGGCTTCCATTGGGACGCATTTTAACCTATATTTTGGGTAAATTTGGTAAAACCTGCTCTTGACCGGGTAGGTTTTTCCATGTATAATCAATACATACAGACACAAACACTACTTGAAAGGTCCTAAATGATTCTAAACAATGCTCCTGCTAACGAAGCCATTGTTTCTAATTTTTGAAAAAACTTATGATTTTGTAAAAGGCGAATAAAATGAGCTATCCTTTTGTTATTCAAGGTAACAATATTACAGTAGTTATTGGCAACAAGCCGCATACTATTAGTAAAACACACATCACTTACCAAAAGGTAGTTGATGCCATCAAGGCCGGTGACTGGAATACTGTAAAAGAAGTTATTGACCCAAAAAAGGTTGTACTCAACTATGGTGCTAGTAATATTGCTATCCAAGGTGATAAACTGTTTTGGAAGGGCGAGGAACTTAACGGTGCTCTGGCTACCCGCATGGTTACTATGCTCCAAGAAGGGTTCGACGTTAGTCCGTTTGTTTTGTTTATGGAAAATCTTATGCAGAACCCAAGCAAGCGGGCAGTTGATGAACTCTACGGTTTCTTGGAAAAAAATAATCTGCCTTTGACTCCAGACGGATACTTCCTGGCTTACAAGAAAGTGCGTGACAATTTTATGGACGTTCACAGTGGTACAATGGATAACTCCGTTGGTAAGATCGTTGAAATGGAGCGTAATCGAGTCGATGACAACAAGGACAATACCTGTAGTACAAGTCTGCACTTCTGCGGCATGAGCTACCTCGGCCACTTTGGCGGTGAGCGTACTGTTATTGTCAAGGTCAATCCTGCCGATGTTGTTAGTATTCCTAGCGACTACAACGGTGCTAAAGGTCGTGCTTGCCGCTACGAAGTTATTGGCGAGTTGGGTGTTAATCCCGAAGAAGCCTTTGACAAGCCCGTGCAGGCTAATGCTAATACGAGCCATGATCAGCGTCTCTGGGAACAAAGTCTCCAAAATATAGATTCTAATTCAAATACCTAAAAATGTTTGATTGGTTTAAAAACAAAGGGAAAGACACTAATGTAATTCCTTTCCCTGAATCAAAGGTAACTCCTAAAATGCCCGAAGTAGCGACACCTAAAGAAGAACCCGCTAAAATCTTTTATCGATTCGGTATCACTGATAACGGTCGGTTGGCTTTTCAAATGGGCTACAGTGAGCTTACGATGAACAAGCAGGGTGTTCAAAATCTTATCGACCAACTTGAATTTTTTAAAAACCAACTTGAAGACGAAGGAGAGTAAAATGTCAAAAACTAATTTAGTTATCGAGGCACTTGAAAAGTTTTGTACTGCCAATAGTGGTGAAGCTATCGGCCATACATGGCATGGTAAGAGCGGTACATACCAATGGAATCTGGGTCGAGAAACTGGTGACGGTATTGTTAACGGCGTGGTCCGTAAACTGGCCGGAGTAGATGCTACCGGTCACCAAATTTGGGTAGTGGCAGGATCACTAAAAATTTTGCCTTCGGGTGAAATTGTACGGTTCACCGGATTGAGCAAGAAGAACTGGCAAGAGATCCACGCAATGGCCACAGAGACGGTTAAAGAACTTGACGCTGTAGTTTAATTAGTATATAATTAGTTACTGTTAAACATTCGGGAGTTCGGTATGAGTATGCACCTTGAAGGACCGTGGTTGTCTACTACTGGCAAGAAAAAAGGTAAACATAAGTTTCGTAATGCCGAGGAAGCTCGTAAGGCCAGAGAACTTGAGGAGTCATGGCAAGAACTCAAAAAGAAATGGAATGTTGAAGCCGAAACCAAGCGGCGCAATCGAGCTTTGTCTGCTCCGGTTTGGAAACCCGAACCTGCTCCTTTTCGTAGAGGCACCGAACATATTCCAAGTCTAAATGGTGGTAAAGATATGAGCCCTGCTACTAAGCCAGCGGCCAAAATTTACACTGGTACTAAAATTATTGGTATTGGAACTCTCCACAAAAGTAATGCGGTTCCTATTTTTAGCGACACTGAAGCTAAGGAGATCAGTAGTATGCGTCGGTAAATATTAGATGAGTCCAACTTTAAGTGAAAAATTTATAGCATATCTGGCATTAATAAGCGGCCTTGCTATTTCAGCGGTTGCGGTCTATTATAGTGTAGTAGGCCTGACCGCTATTTTTGCGGCCGCGGCCATTCCTATTATTATCATGGGGGTAGCACTTGAGGTTAGCAAACTTGTAGCCACAATTTGGTTAAAGCAAAACTGGAGTATTGCTCCAAAATTAATTAAAATTTATCTACTGGTTGCTATCGTAGTTTTAATGCTTATTACCAGTATGGGCATCTTTGGCTTTTTAAGTAAAGCTCATAGCGATCAAAGTTTGGTCAGCGGTGATGTTCTTGCTAGAATTGCTGTCTACGACGAAAAAATTAAAACAGAAAAGGAGAACATCGATGTTGCTAGAAAATCTCTTAAACAACTTGATGAAGCTGTTGATCAAGTCATGGGGCGCAGTACCGATGAGCGAGGAGCCGACAAAGCCGCGCAGATTCGCAGAAGTCAACAACGTGAACGAACCGCTCTCCAACGCGATATTACAAACGCACAGAGTAACATTACTAAACTCAACGAAGAAAGAGCACCTATCGCCGCCGAAGTTCGCAAAGTCGAAGCAGAAGTCGGCCCATTAAAATATATTGCTGCCTTTGTCTATGGCAACACAGATCAGGCTCTCTTAGAAAAGGCAGTTACCTGGGTTATAATTACACTCATTATAGTGTTTGATCCCTTGGCAGTAATATTATTATTGGCCAGTCAATATAGCTTTGCCGAGTTTCAACGACGTAGCGAAGACAAATTTGCTGAATGGACCGATGCTGATTTTGAAGAACTTTCTAGAGATGCCTGGGTTGCCGATGTAGGGGAAAAGCCTAGTACAGAAGAAAAAGCAGATATTGAAAAAGAATCTTGGCCGTTTCCAACCTACGATGAAATAACCCCCAAGTCAAAATCTACGGAGGGTGACAGCCCTGAGAAGGAATCTGACATAGTCAGCACAGCCACTGTCACAACTGTTACACGAGAAGAAATGGATGCTTTATTAAAAGCATTTGCGGAGCCAGCGCCGCATCATCCTGATACACATCCTTATCTAACGCACGGGTTTAAATATCCCGAAGGTTGGCAATCTTCTCCGCCAATGGTATACAATCCTCCAGATACAGAACAAACAGCAACAATCTTAGTTGTCGACGGAGGAACATTTAATTTACCAGAACTAAAGCCAGAAAAAACATTATCGGACTACATACAAAACGAAGAACAACGTGAAAGTAATACTTGGTCGTCTGTAGTCGGTCAAGAAATTACAGAAAACGAATATTATAAAAAAGCATTAGAAAATAATGAACGGCAAAATAACTCTAATAACCCCACCTGACATTTGGGAAAATGAAAACATAAGTGTTTTATTAATTAATCTTACTGAGCAAGAACAGGAAAATATAAGCGCATGGCTTTCAAAACAAGAAATTAATAAAGACATTAACATGTATCTATATGAAGGTCAGCCTGATATGGCATGGTTACTTCATGCCGTAAACAGATGTTCGTTAAAATATCTAAATTTAGATAATTCAAATACAACTACACAGGCAATAGGTGGTTATATTTTAGGAAAAAGTGGAGTATTTTATTCATCGCGTGATAAAAACTTGGCGGCAATTTTTAGTCATATCAATAACAACAAAATTGATAAAATTGAAAAATTCTTAGAAAGGATTTTAGTTGAATAATAAGAATCATAAATGCGATTTCTGCGGAAAAAGCAAAGAAGATGTAGAGAAACTTATTGTTGGCGAAAATAGCGCCATTTGCAATGATTGTGTAGATCTTTGTGTTAATATTCTCAAAGATGAAAATGTTAAACAATTTCCTAACAACAAGGGTAAACTTAATCCTTCTCTATTAAAAGAATATCTTGACGAATATGTTGTAGGGCAAGATGATGCTAAGATCGCTATGAGCGTAGCAGTTAGTCAACATTTTAAGCGTATTAATTTTCCCGATGAAACTATTAAATTAGAAAAGACCAATGTCTTATTGTTAGGTCCTACAGGCTGCGGCAAGACCATGCTAGCTCGTAAAATTGCCGAATACCTAGATCTTCCTTTTGCTATTTGCGATGCTACTGGTATAACTGAAGCTGGATATGTCGGCGATGATGTTGAAAGTATCCTTACTCGTTTAATTAATGAAGCTGACGGTGATATTCAAAAAGCCAGCAGAGGCATTGTCTATATTGATGAAATTGATAAGATTGCTCGTAAAGGCGAAAGCGTTAGTATTACCCGAGATGTTAGCGGCGAAGGAGTACAGCAGGCATTGTTAAAAATGATTGAAGGATCAATCATGCGTATTCCTAGCACAGGTAAGCGTAAACACCCGGGTAGCGAAATGCAGGAAATTGATACTAGCACCATACTGTTTATTTGCGGTGGCGCTTTTGTCGGTTTAGATAAGATTATTAAAAAACGTATGAATAGTCGTAGCGTAGGGTTTGCTGCCGAAATTAAAACGGAAAAAGAACAAGAAGATGTACTTCATCTAGTAACTCCAAAGGACCTAATACAGTTTGGATTTATCCCTGAATTTGTTGGTCGCTTTGGTATGATAACAAGTGTTGAAGAACTTAGCGAAGATCAATTGATGCAGATTATGACTGGAACTAAAAACAGCATAATCAAGCAGTACCGATATATTTTTGATATTGACGGTATTGAATTAGAATTTGAGGATACAGCAGTTAGAGAAATAGCACAACAGGCTAAATCACTAAAAACCAATGCTCGAGGACTTAAAAATATTGTTGAAAAAACACTTTTGCCTTATCAATTTGATGCTATAAATCTAGTTGAACGGGGACTTCGAAAAATTTTGATAAGTAAAGATACCATAGCAGGCAAGCCTGCTGTTCTCAAATTTGACAAGGTTAATAATGAGCAAAAGTAAAAAACCGATACTACGCGGTAGTACGGTAATTGTCGGTGATATGCCGCTTAATGTTGCTTTGCGTAAATTTAAGCAAATTGTTGACGAAAATGGCACATTAGAGTTGGTTAAAAAGAAAATGTTTTATGAAAAGCCAACAACTACTCGTAAACGCAAAGCTGGTGCCGCACGAGCTCGCTGGTTAAAAAAATTAAGCGAGCAGCAACTACCCAAAAAACTTTATTAAATGCTTGATTGTCTTATAAAACTACCAAAGTTACCTTTAACACTGCACCCAAACTACAAAAAAGAACAGAATAGTGTTGGGTACTTTTGCAAAGAATACCCGTTTGATTACATATTCAGCAAAGAAACTGCTCAACTCTTCCAATCGTTACATCTCTTACAATATATTAGAGGTGTTCAACTCTTTCGATGCTTAGGAAAAGAAGACAGGAATATTCACATCGACGGAACTTACCCGGAAATAGCAGAAGGTGTTATTAATTGGGTCCCGGACGATCCTGAGGATTCAAATTGGTCAACTGATTTTTTTAATGTGCCTTTAGAAAAAGGCATAAGGTCAGAGCAACGAGTTAATCTCGGGAGTAAAATAACCTTTGACCCAGCTGATTGTCAATTGGCAGTATCTTGGACAGGGCCGACCCGAGAGCCTGTACTTATGCGTGTTAATGTTCCACATAGGATTCAAAATCGTCAAGATCAAGAGCGCTGGTGCTACAGTCTAAGATTTTTTCCAAGGCAACTGTCTTATTTTGATTTAAAAGATATATTGACAAGGTTTCAGTAATCTGCTAATCTTATGTATGGACGAAAAATTTAAATTTGTCTAACATTGTAATAAAACTGTAATATCTTTGTAGTAAAATAATTTTAAATATAATTGTGCAAAAGCACATTTCACTAACAGACAAGGAGAATACAGTGAAAAAATTTCTCGTGGCTCTAGCAGCCACAGTATTCGCAGTAGCAGCACAGGCACAGATTACAGGTGCTGGCGCTACATTTCCATATCCAATCTATGCTAAATGGGCCGAAGCCTATCAAAAGCAAACTGGTGTTGGTCTAAACTATCAAAGCATTGGCAGTTCAGGTGGTATTCGTCAGATCAATGCTAAAACTGTAGCGTTTGGAGCCACAGATGCTCCAGTTAAAGGTGAAGACCTTGACAAGAACGGCCAGGTTCAATTCCCTGCTATCATTGGCGGCACTGTGCCCGTTATTAATCTTGATGGTTTCAAGCCTGGCGAACTTCGTATCACAGGTGCTGTATTAGCAGAAGTTTTTATGGGCACCATTGTAAAATGGAATGACCCAAAACTCGCCCAGTTAAATCCTGGCAAACCACTGCCTGATGTTAACATCACCGTAGTTCATCGTGCTGATGGTTCTGGCACTACA
>Ga0214923_10002165_pt1 | contig 26616 bp, 21 predicted proteins | sample LL1510_MetaG_FD_177993 | JGI IMG/M metagenome (GOLD analysis project Ga0214923, IMG submission 177993) | Freshwater microbial communities from Lake Lanier, Atlanta, Georgia, United States - LL-1510 | ecosystem: Environmental > Aquatic > Freshwater > Lake | place: USA: Georgia | collected...
GGGCATGGCCCTAACGGCGCGCGGTTTCCGTTGGTCGCTGACAGCGGGTTTCGCAGCGGCTTCGGGTCAAGACTTACCGGCCCAGGCCACGGCCGGACAAGGTTTCTCGGCGCAACTGCAGGGATTGACGGCTTCCACCACCTACTATTTCCGCGCCTATGCCAGCAATTCGCTAGGTACAGGCTACGGAGCGGAGAATAGCTTCACCACGGGCACCCAGCCCCTGCCCACGGTGCAGACCCAGGCGGCCTCGGCAATAACCCAAACGACCGCATCGGTTGCCGGCGCGGTAACCGCCGATGCAGGTGCGGCAGTGACGGTTAGAGGATTTTGTTACAGCAACAACAACAACTCACTCATCAGCAGCGACACCGTTCGGGCGGGCGCGGGCCTGGGTACCTTCAGCGCCACCCTGCGCAACCTGAATGCAGGCACCACCTATTATTTCAGGGCCTTTGCGGTCAATGCCGGGGGTGTGGGTTACGGCCTTGTGCAAAGTTTTCAGACCCCGGCTTTGGCGACCGCCACCATCACCACCAACCCGGTGTATGGAATCTCAAACCAATCGGCCTACAGCGGTGGGAGCATAAGTTCGGACGGTGGTTCGGCCGTCACCCAGCGGGGTGTGGCTTACGACATCACCGCCAACCCCACCACTGCGGGCAGCATTACGAGCGACGGAACCGGCGTGGGCAGCTACACCTCCCTCATGGCGGGACTGACGCCCTCCACCACCTATTATGTTCGCTCGTATGCCATCAACGCAAGCGGCACGGCCTACGGACAAGAGCGGAGTTTTCAGACCACGGCCCAGGCCTCGGGGCCGGTGAGTGTTCCAATTTTAGGTACACAGTTCGTAGTGAAAACGGATTCAAACTTTATCGGAGGCGGGAATATTACCAGCGATGGGAACAGTGCAATAACCTCCCTGGGGATTTGCTGGAACCGTACGGGAATGCCCACTCTTTCTGATTCGGTAGTCTATTTCGCTACGCCTGGTTTAGGAAGTTTTGATTTACCCTTTCAGTTGCCAACCGGCTGCAATGAGAATTTTTACATCCGGGCATTTGCGGTCAATGCCGTAGGTGTGGGGTATGGTCAGGAGGTGAGTACTGCGAATGGATATGTCTCCAAGTTTGGCGGAATATCAGTTTCAAACATAACCGGAACGGGTGCTACTGTTGAAGCAACAATTTTGAGTGATGGCGGATGTCCCGTTTTGGAGCGCGGGGTTTGTTTTTCAATTGCCCCTAATGCAACCAATGGGAATCCATTTTTCACGGTACGATCAGGAATTGGAATTGGAACATTTAGTTGTCAATTGAATTTATTGAGACCTGAAATTACCTATTACTGTCGAGTCTATGTTATTACAACAAATGGCACTTACTTTGGGCCTGAGGTGACATTTACGACCGACACTACCTCGGCCCTGTACATTGGCAAGCCATTCGCCGGAGGGATCATCTTCGATTTGGACAGCACGGGTCAGCATGGGCTAGTCTGCGCTCCAAGCAACCAAGGAAGTTACCCGTGGGGTTGTTTTGGCACAGATATTCCAAACACCTCCACGGCAGTTGGAACGGGGGCTACCAACACGGCCTATATCATGGCGGGATGTACCCAGCGCCCTATTGCGGCGAGTGTGTGCGCCGATTTGGTGTTGTACGGCTATTCAGACTGGTTTTTGCCCAGTTTGGGTGAATTGCAGATGATGTACAGCCGCCTGAAGTTGCAGGGTCTGGGCGCCTTTGATGACTCTTGGTATTGGAGCAGTTCGCAGAATGGCGCCAACGTCGCCTGGATCGTTCATTTTGCCATTGGCAGTGCCAGCAACAACTACGGCAAGCTCCACGGCAATCCTGTGCGTGCTGTTCGGGCTTTTTAACCATTCAACCATTTAACCATTTTCCCGCCGAAGGCGGGAAAAAATTTTTTTAACCCATAACCAATTTTGTATGGCACTTTATTATGATTTGCCGGTATATCAGGAGGTGTATGCGCTCATTCTGGAATTGTTTAATTCCACCAGTCATTTTTCACGAGAGTACAAATACAGTCTCGGACAGGACATTAAGCGGGATGGCCTGAGTTTGGTGCGCAGCATTTACCGTGCAAATAAGAACAAGGACAAAAGGCCTTATCTTGAGGCATTTTTAGATGATTTTGAATTGCTCAAACTGGAGCTGCGGTTGTGCAGCGACCTTAAGCTCATCAGTCAGGCCAGGCACGCGGCCCTGTCGGAGCGGATGGTTCGGGTGGGCAAACAAGTCACAGCCTGGCGCAATGCCCAGGTTGTTTAGCCGGCACTTCGGCTGCCACGGTGGCCGGGGGCGAGCATGTATAACTGAAAAAGGGCAAATGGACAGATCCGGCGTGCTCGGATTCGTAGTAAGTAACACTCATTTGCAAGGTCAGCTGGGGTTGGAGTTTTCGCAGAATGGCGCCAACAACGCCTGGAACGTGAATTTTGCCAATGGCAATGCCAACAACAACAACAAGAACAACAACAATCAAGTGCGTGCTGTTCGGGCTTCTTCGGTTAGGTCAACGGCCCGGGGCAAAGTCCCCGGGCTTTTTTTTGCATCAATAGATCCATGCCCGCATTCAGCTGTGCCGAATTGACCCCATCCAACATTTGACGGCATTCAGAACGCCAATACCCCTTTATACTCCACGGCTATGCAATTGTCACTCTTTCGCGCCGATGACGGCCGCCTTCCTTATGCCGTTGACCTGACTGAGCTGTTCGGGGCCTACGAGGCCTGTCTCCGCCACAAACGCAAAACCGCAGGGGCACAGGCTTTTGCTCTCGATTATGAAGAGAACTTGATGCAATTGAAGGAGGAAATGGAGTCGGGGCGCTACCATCCGTCACCCTGCCATGCTTTTATCGTTCGAAAGCCGGTCATGCGCGAGATTTTCGCTGCTGAATTTCGCGATCGGGTGGTGCACCACTGGCTCATAGCGCGTATAAATCATTTATTTGAACAATTGTTTATTGAAGACAGTTATGCCTGCCGCGTCGGCAAGGGCACCCTCTTTGGCATCCGTCGCGTTGAGCAGTTCATGCATCGGGCGACCGAGGGCTACACCCGGCAGGCCTATGTGTTGCGCCTCGATATTGAGGGCTTTTTCATGAACATCAACCGGCATCTGCTTTTCGACCGCTTGGTTCGTTTTCTCGAGGCAAGATACACACGCTCCGACTTGCCCATTTTGGTAGATGTGCTTCAGGCTGTTGTCTTCTCACAGCCCACCGAACATTGCATCATCAAGGGGCACCGCAACAATTGGAAGGGACTTCCGCCCGGCAAGAGTCTATTTCACAGTCGACCCGGGTGCGGCCTGCCCATCGGCAACCTCACCAGCCAGATTCTGGCCAATTTCTACCTGCACACACTCGATGTTTTTGTAAGCACCCTGCCCGGATTGGTAGGATATGGCCGTTATGTGGATGATTTTGTGCTGGTACACCGCAGCCGGGAGGTTTTGTCGGCACAGATTCCCCGCATTCGCAATTTTTTGGAAAGCGAGCTGGGTTTGCGCCTGCATCCCCACAAAATATATCTGCAGGATTGCGCGCATGGGCTCAAATTTTTGGGGGCGGTAATCCGGCCGGGGCGTATCGTTGCGGGCCAAAGGGCACGCAAGGGCTTTATGCAATCGGTTGCGCGCCACAACCGTGTGGTCGGCAAGGGGGTTCCTGATGCATTGCAGAAAAAGCAATTTCAAAACAGCATGAATTCCTACCTCGGGCTGATCATTCATTTTGCCTCTTATCGAATGCGCCGGACGATTGTTCGCCGGCATGTGCGGGTGGAATGGCTCAATTATTTTTACCCAAGCGGGGGTTGCCGCAAATGGGTGGCTGTGGTGCGCAAGACTCCCAAATCGTATCGGGGTACCACAAGAATGTATTACAGGGGACGAATTATTTATCGATAAATGGAAGAATTTTGTCGGATAAAAATGTATTATTCGAACATCAATTTCACAAGGCAGTCAAAATTTTGTGTTCTCTGTCGGCAGCATAAGCCAATGTAGCCTGAAGATCCTCCAAGGTCAATTCAGGATAGTCGTTCAGGATATCTTGGTTGCTCATCCCCGAGGCCAACCACCCCAAAATGTCATAAACGCTGATTCTCATGCCTCTGATGCAGGGTCTGCCGAACCGGGTCTGTGCGTCTAAAGTCAAAATCTCGGAATAATGTTTCATGTTGCTAAGATAATCAATAGTCTTATTTTTGAGAATTTCCTTGTTCAGTTTTGTGTTGGGATTGAATGGATTTTTGTTTGCTCAGGTTGTTTGGCCGGCATTCCGGCGGCTACGGAGGCCGGGAGCGAGCGCATTTTGCTGAAAAAGGGCAAATGGACAGATCCGGCAAGTTCGGATTTGTGGTAAGTAACTAGTAAATACAAGGTCACTTGGGGTTGGTGCTTTCGCAGAATGGCGCCGGCAACGCCAGGAACGTGAATCAGGCACTATTTACTTGATCGAATAGATATTTTTGAAGTAGATAACAAGCCAAGGTAGGTTCTCAGGTGTGTTATTGACCGCCGCTTTCCGCACGGCTACCTCCCCAGAGATGAATCGGGTAAACGCCCCTGGATACTATTCAGCTTAGACGCCCATTGGAATGGCTGGGCGTGACAATTACCTATTGTTCGGCCGCTTTCATCAGGGCATCGACCGAAAGATCCTCATCAATCAAAGGCCAATGAATTCCATAGCCCGAAGGCGATACTTTGTACAGATTTCGTTCAAATTCACTGGCTGACATCAACTTTTTTGAAACCATTTCCAGGGGAATTTTTATAATCCTTCCGTCAATGCGGAGCTGTATTGAATTTTGATCAATGACAATGTCATGAACATGACGGGCTGCAATCATAGTTTTAGTCTTTGAAATGAGTATTCCATGCGTCCACAATTAATTCGAAGTGCTGAAAGATAATTTTCTTAATTTCCTTTCTCGATGCCGGTGTCAGGTTATAGGAGAACGCCTCTTTGATTTCAACCTCTTCAGCCAGTAGCCAAAACTTACATTCCATATCACCTTTTTCGGCATGAATATGAATGGGTTCAGAACCCTCGTTTGAGTAAAAGAACAGCCTCCAGCCGTAGATATATAGAATTGTCGGCATTTAGAATCAAATGTAGAGAACTATCTAGTCAATTACAATAGTGTATGGGTAGTCATACAAGCTCAGTCGTAACGGACATCAAGATGGGTCAACCCCGACGCTGGCCACCCCCTAAAGAATGATCGTTATGGCTTGAGCGCCTTCTGGAGCACGGCATCCCTCCGGTTCAGCACCCGGTAGAATCCCTCAGACGAATAAAGCTGGCGGCCCAGATAGGCGTGAAGCCAGTGGGCGATGTCTGCCTGCTCGGTTCTCCACTGGGGGGCATTGGGGGCAAAGTCGTCGAGGCGCACAAACGAAGGAAGGCCCGATAAAAGGGCTGCAGGCAATGGGTTAAGCGCCGCAAAGCCTGCCGCACTGCCCGACGCAGTGAGCTCGTTGCGGTAGCGATCGGAGCAGAAATAGCTGTAGCGGATCAACTCGCCGCTGCTGATCAGGCTGTAGAGTAGGCTGCCAGGCCTCGGGCCATCTTCTGCGACCACACTGTCGGGCACAATACCACCCCCGGCGAATACACTGCGCCCACCGGCCGTTTGGAAGCGGGTGGTATCTCTCCTGCCGGTATAATGCTCCGACTTTCGCCCATCCCCAGTGTCCTTCCCATCCCCCGCATCCACCATTTCATCGCCGGGCCATTCGAGCCCCAGGTCCTCATAGGGCTTTTGAATGCACCGACCGCTGGGCGTATAGTAACGGGCCACAGTCAGGCGCAAACCAGCGCCACCTTGGAGGTCAAACTGCTCCTGAACGGTACCCTTGCCAAAACTGCGGCGGCCCATCACCAGGCCACGATCCCAGTCCTGTATGCATCCAGCAACAATCTCACTGGCCGAAGCAGAACCTTCATCGATCAGCACCCAAAGTTTTCCCTCTTCGAACCGACCAGCACGCGATGCCTTGAATTCTTCGCGCGCTTTCATGCGTCCTTCAGTGTAGGTGATGAGCTTATCGCCGTCGAGAAACTCATCGGCCAATTCGGTGGCGGCATTGAGGTAGCCCCCAGGGTTGCCCCGCAAGTCGAGGATCAACCGTTCAATTTTCTGCTGCCGGTTGAGGCGGTCGAAAGCGTCACCGAATTCCTGCATCGTGGAGGCCGCGAATTTATTGAGGCGGATATACGCCGTTCCTGGCTTGATGTGGTAGGCCAAGTCGAGGCTGTGGATCGGAATTTTATCGCGCACCACGGTGAACTGCAGTAGGCCAGGCCGACCGCTGCGAAAAATCCCGAGTTTCACGCGACTGCCTTTTTTACCCCTCAGCTGTTGAATCACCATTTGGTTGGTGAGTTCGGCGCCACCGAGGGATTTGCCATCAACCTCCACAATTTTATCCCCCGCCCTGATTCCTGCTTGTTCTGAGGGCCCACCAGAAAGTGCAGCCACCACCAATACGCTGTCGTTGAGCCGGGTGAATTCCACGCCTATTCCCTCAAAAGAGCCCTCAAGGGGTTCATTGGCCGCCTGCAAATCTTCGGCTGGCAAGTAGGTGCTGAACGGGTCGAGTTGCGCCAGCAGCGCGTCGATGGCTGGTTTATGGAGGGAGTCGACCGATACCTGATCCACATACACCCGGTCAATCAAGGCAAGCACTTCCTGAAGTGGGTTGTTCGTCGTTGATTCTGGCATGGGCCCGAATGGGCCACCACGGTTGAGGCGTGTGCCGGCCCACATCCCAATCAGGGTGGTGAGCCCGAGCAGGAGGGGCAAACGCCAGCTGCTGATGCGGCGCGATGAGTCGGGCTGTTTGCCCTCGCGGCTGGGTTCGGAGGGTTCGGGGGAGGCTGATGGGTGTTCCAGAGGATGTAACAATTGAATGAAAAAAAAGCGTCTGCAAAAATGAGGTTATTTTGGTGAACCTAATGCAATGTTCCTCATTTTTGTGGGGTTGAGGCATACGCCACCACACACCGAACATGAAGTCCGATCGTCCAGACCCAAAGCCCAGACGCAGTTCATTGCGGGTGGCCCGTTCAAGTGACAGCAGCACACCAACCGACCTCGACCCAAGGACAACCGAACGGGCATCGGCCTACAGCAACTTCGATCGTTTGTCTCTTCGCTCGATGTTGCGGATCATGAACCGCGAAGACCGCATCGTGCCCCGGTCTGTGGCTAAAGCATTGCCGCAAGTCGAGGCGTTGTCAGAGGCCATTTACCGGCAAATGCATGCAGGTGGTCGTTTGTTCTACCTTGGTGCGGGTACCAGCGGACGCCTGGGAATCGTGGATGCGAGCGAGTGTCCGCCCACCTTCGGTGTGGAACCCGGCAGGGTAATCGGACTCATAGCAGGGGGTGATGCAGCTATCCGCAAGGCTGTAGAGTTCGCCGAGGACCAAATCGATGGGGGATGGAATGACTTGCAGGCCCACCAAGTGGGCGCAGCGGATATGGTGGTGGGCTTAGCCGCATCGGGCACCACTCCTTATGTGGTGGGGGCCTTGGCCGAATGCCGCCGACGGAATATTCCCACGGGTTGTATCACCTGTAACCACAACACCCCCTTGGAGGCGCAGGCCGACTACCCCGTGGTGGTGTTGGTGGGCCCAGAGGTCATCAGCGGATCCACGCGCCTCAAAAGTGGTACCGCGCAGAAGCTCGTACTCAATATGCTCACCACCACTGTGATGGTGCGCTTGGGGTATGTACGCGGTAACCGAATGGTGCACATGCAACTCAGTAACCACAAGCTGTGGGACCGAGGCATTCGCATGCTGCAACAAGAATACCCCATCACAGAAGCAGAAGCCCGCCGACTGCTCAAAATGCATGGTTCAGTGGATGCCGTGATGCGCCAGCTTGAGTCGGCCCCGATGCCAGGTCAACCCATGCGGCAGCCAAAGGAATCGCCATCGCCGGGGCCCGTACCACCGCAGACGCCATCGCAACCGCCATCGCCACCGCCATCAACAAGCTCATTCGATACAGATGCACCACATTGAACCATTTTTTCGGTGGATCGACGAGTACAGCGCCTGTGAGGATGAATACTCACCCTTCTATGGCCGGGCCTATTCCGAATTCCAGTACACCCACAGCATTTATAACTTCCTCATCCACCCGCAGTGGGATGAATTTGGGTCGGAGACGCTGTTCATGAAAATTCTGTATGTCGATTACCACGACGGTTTTGCGGTACTTGAGTTCATTGGTGAATGGAATGACGCCGTAAACAATGATGTCATGCAACTCAAAACAGAGGTATTGGAGGTCCTTTTGCGCAACGGCATTCATAAGTTCCTCCTTTTGGGCGAGCACGTCCTCAATTTTCACCCGTCCGACGATTGCTATTATGAAGATTGGTTTCAGGACGTCGACGAGGGCTGGATCGTGGCCATCAACTTCCGCGATCATGTGCGTGAGGAGTGGAGCCGTTGCGGCATCGATCAATACCTGCATTACGGGGGCGAACTCGATGAACTGCTGTGGCAAAAATTTCACCCAAGCGAACTGTTTCAGCACGTCGATGGTTTGGTGAATCGCCGGCTTACACCCTAATATGATGTAGGTTTATGCCTGGTCGCGCAGGATTATGCCTGGTTAAACTAACCAATTTAATAAAATGCACTTGGATGCTTCAAAACGCACGCTATCTGCAGCAGAACTGATAAAAAGTAGAATAAGTACAACTCCCTTGGAGGTGGCAGTGGGTGGTAATAAAGACAGCGCTGGCTTCTGTGCCTCTACTCTTATGATCAAAATATAAGAAATGGTAATTTATCGGCAGAACTGGTAACCCAACTTCAAGAAGTGGCTGAATTAAACAGGATTATTGCGGAAGATCTTTCAATAATTAAGATGACAAAAGAATGATGATGGAAATGTTAAAGTCAGATAATATTCAAAATAAGATTTTTACGGTAAGGGGTGTCCAAGTGATGCTTGATAGTGATTTATCAATACTTTTTCGAACAGAAACCAAATTCATTAATAGGGCGGTAAAAAGAAACCCACTTAGATTTCCAGAAGCATTTATGTTTCAACTCAAATCAAATGAATGGGCAGACTTGAAGTACCAAATTGGAACCTCAAGTGATCATGGGGGAAGACGAACATTGCCATTTGTTTTTTCTGAACAAGGCGTGGCTATGCTTTCTGCTGTTCTGAATTCAGAAAGTGCGGTGATCGCAAGCATCCAAATCATTCAAGCATTTATTGTTATGAGAAAGTTCTTGCAAAATAATGCAGCTATTTTTCAGAGACTCAACCAAGTAGAATTGAAGCAGCTCAAAACGGATGAAAAGCTAGAACAAGTTTTTAAAGCCTTAGAAGCTGGGAAGCCCGAACCCCAACAAGGCATTTTCTTCGATGGACAAATCTTTGATGCCTATGTCTTTGTAGCTGACATCATTAAAAAAGCCAAAAGCGAAATTATACTTTTGGACAATTATGTGGATGAAACTGTACTGACTTTATTTGCAAAACGCCCCAAAAAAGTAAGCGTCACTATCTTCACAAAAGCCATTCATAAACCATTGCAACTGGATGCAGAAAAATACAACAGCCAATACCAATCCATTACCATCAAAACCTTTTCCTACAGCCATGACCGCTTTTTAATTATTGACGGCAAAGAGCTTTACCATCTGGGAGCTTCGCTCAAAGATTTAGGTAAAAAGTGGTTTGCTTTCTCGAGAATGGATTCTTTAGTTGAGGAAGTTCTAAAGAAATTAATAATTGAGACATCATAACACCAAGATATGACTGATAAACTCGATGATGACAATGGTTTACAAACATAGAGGATAGAATACCAGTTGGTAACTTATGGTGTGCGCAGTGCTCCGCATGACAGATTTATGGTAAGTTCAAGTACGGTACTTCGATTGAACTTTTGTGCTAATAACCGCCACTACGGCAAGCCACAAAACGACAAGTAGAAGATTAATTAAGTAGAAGAATAAATAAGACGAAGTAACAATAAGAAGAAGAGCAAATAAGTTGTTCGAATACATACCATATAACACAATCATCAATCCTAACTCAAAATCCAAGCACAAAATCCAAGCACAAAATCCAAGCACAAAATCCAAGCACAAAATCCAAGCACAAAACCCCCATAAACCAAATTGGCACGACCGCAATTCAACAGCAACCAGAGCGTGGGCACCGACGATGCGCCCAAAGTACGCCTCAGCGGCGCAGCGCTGACCCGATTCCTGCAGCTCCTGCGCTATATGCGGCCCTATCGCGGCGCATACTTTCTCGGACTGATCATGTTGGTGCTCTCGAGCCTGTCATCACTCGCCTTTCCATGGCTCATGGGTCAGCTGATCGACACCTCACTCGGTCAATTGCCCTCAAACCGCGGAGGCATCCCCGGGACAGGCGGGGGTGGTCCATCGGTGACGTGGGACCTCAACGGCCTTGCATGGATACTGGTGGGCGTGCTCATCCTGCAGTCCGTGTTCTCCTTCGCGCGGGTTTATCTGTTTGTGCGGGTGGGCGAGTCGACCCTGGCCGACCTCAGGCGCGACACCTACGCCCACTTGCTGCGTTTGCCCATGGAGTTCTTCGGTTCGCGCAGGGTGGGCGAGCTCAACTCCAGGCTCTCTGCCGATTTGTCACTCATTCAGGATACACTCACCACCACCATGGCCGAATTGCTGCGACAAGCAGTGGTGCTGGTCGGTGGATTAGCCCTATTGGCGTCGACCAGTGTTCGATTGATGGGATTTATGCTCGCCATACTCCCCGTTTTGGTGCTGTTGGCCGTGGTCTTTGGCCGCTGGATACGTAAAGTGGCCCGTGCGGCTCAGGATGAACTGGCCGATGCCCAAACCATCGTAGAGGAGACCCTGCAAGCCATTGGTAGTGTGAAAGCCTACGCCAATGAGGACTACGAAACCCAACGATTTGCCGGAAAAATGCGTTCGGTTGTGACGCTAGCCCTGCGCGGAGCCCTGTTCCGGGCAGCGTTCACCAGTTTCGTCATCCTTGGTTTGTTTGGGAGTATTGTGGCGGTCATCTGGTTTGGCGCATTGATGGTGCGCGACGGAAGCCTCAGTATCGGTAGCCTCACCAGTTTTGTGTTGTACAGTACATTTGTGGGTGCCGCCTTAGGTGGCTTTGCCGAATTGTTTGCTCAGTTGCAACGCACACTCGGCGCCACCGAGCGTGTCTTGGCGCTTTTTTCTGAGCCTGCTGAGCCTTGGGAGGGGGGGACCGCGGATGCAACGCAGATGAAAGGCCACATCGAGTTTCGTTCGGTCGACTTCCACTACGCCTCGAGGGCCGATGTGCCGGTCCTCCGGAAAGTGAATCTATCAGTAGCCCCAGGCGAAACATTGGCTTTGGTGGGCGCCAGTGGCGCGGGAAAATCGACTATAGTGCAGCTTCTTCTCGGTTTTTATGCGCCTGTTGGGGGCGTGGTGTATGTTGATGGGGTAGCGCCTCAAGCGTATGGCTGGTCGACCTACCGCCGAAAGTTGGCAGTGGTGCCCCAGGATATTGTACTGTTTGGCGGTACCATCCGCGAGAACATTGCCTATGGTCGGCCCGGCGCCAGCGACGAAGAGGTGCGCGATGCTGCCATTCGGGCATACGCATGGGAATTTATCGAACAGTTTCCCCATCAGCTCGAGACGGTGGTGGGTGAACGCGGGGTGCGCCTGAGTGGCGGACAGCGACAACGCATTGCCATAGCACGTGCCATCCTACGTGATCCTGTATTGCTGATCCTCGATGAGGCCACGAGTTCGCTCGACAGTGCATCCGAACAGCTGGTGCAGGCGGGGCTTGAAGCGTTAATGCGCGGACGAACCTCTGTTGTGGTGGCCCACCGACTCAGTACGATTCGTGGCGCCCACCGAATCGCCGTATTGCAACAGGGAACGGTGGCGGAATACGGCACGCACGATGAACTGATGGCGGCCGACGGGCTCTATGCGGGGATGTATCGGTTGCAGATGAGTGGCCGTTTATCGGACTAAGGGTACTTTTCCACACCTTTTTTTTTGTGCAAAACTTTTACTCCGTTCTTTTGTTCGCCTCTCTTCCTTTTGTGACGCTTATCTTCTATTTTTGCCCCGTCTAATACCGCGTGGTGCGGTGGAAACGTACAGCGAATGAGAGCAATATTCCATTTTCAAACATCGGTTGTTTTGAGGGGCGTGGCGTTGGGCGTTGGGCTGGGTCCGTTGATTTCTGTCACTGCTGTGGCCCAAGATGCCGCTGCTGCTCCGGCAGATTCGGGTTTCGGTTTGGCGCAACTCATCTGGGTCCTTATTTTTATAGCCGCTGCTGTGGCATGGTTGCTGGTGCGCAGCAGCCGAATGTTGGATGAGGAGTTTCAAGAGCGGGTTGATTCGGGTAAAGCCGATCCAGATAAACTCAAAGATGTAGGAATCAAATTCAAGCCACGGGCGGTGCATGTGGTTGGGGCGTTACTCACTTTGTTTTTGGTGGGTGGAATTGGCTGGGGAATTGATGTGGCTTCGCACGTCGGTATTCAACAAGGCTATCAGCCCGCACAACCCGTCGCATTCAGCCATGAATTACATGCAGGCGCTCATCAAATCGCGTGCAGTTATTGCCATACCGGGGTGGAACGTGGGAAAAGCGCTACCATACCTTCGGTTAATATCTGCATGAATTGTCACAACCAGATTAAGAAAGACGCTCCGGAAATCAAGAAAATCCATGCGGCCTGGGAACAAAACCGTCCGATTGAATGGATTAGAATCCACAATCTGCCTGATTTTGCTTATTTCAACCACTACCAACACTATAAAATAGCGGGGATCGAGTGCCAGACATGTCATGGAGAAATTGAAAAAATGCCAGAGGTCTATCAGCATTCTCAGCTCACTATGGGCTGGTGTATCAATTGTCACCGTGAAACCAAGGTCGACCTCGACAATGGCTACTATCAGGCTGTACACGGTGATAAGCCCGCATTTCAGGCTGCCCTCAAGGAAAAGGGACTCACCATTGCCAATTTGGGGGGTTTAGAATGCTCTAAGTGTCACTATTGATGTATTGTTTGAAAATTCGTTGAACCGAAGGTTATTGCTGATCAATTGTTATGAATAAAACACAACCTAAGTACTGGAGGAGCCTGGCCGAATGGCAACAAGAGGATGCCTTCCGCGAAGAAGCCTCCCGTGAATTCAAGGAAGAACTCCCCCTCGAAGAAATTCTCGGTTCGGGCAGCTTGTCGCTTTCCTCCAATCGCCGCGATTTTTTAAAGTTTTTCGGTTTTGGTATGGGGGCCGTCACCTTGGCTGCCTGTACCAAGGCTCCTGTGAAAAAGGCCATTCCTTTTGTGAATCACCCCGAAGAGATGTCTCCTTCTCTGGCCACTTGGTATGCCACAACCTACTACGACGGTTACGATTATGCGAGTGTATTGGTGAAAACCCGCGAAGGCCGCCCAATCAAACTGGAAGGCAATGCCTTGTCGCCTATTTCCCAAGGCGGTGTGAATGCCCGGGTGCATGCATCCCTGCTCTCTCTTTACGATACAACGCGCTACAAGAGCCCGAGATTAGGAGATAAATCCATCTCATGGTCTGAATTCGACCAGACATTCACCACCCAGATGGAGGCCGCTGCTGGTCGCCCCGTTGTGATGCTCACCAACAGTGTGGTGAGTCCAACCACCCGCCGCCTGATGACCCAAATGTTGGCAAAGTATCCCAATCTGCGCTGGGTTTCGTATGACGCCATCTCCGCATCGGGTATGCTGGAGGCGAATGAAGTTGATTTTGGTCAGGCTGCTTTGCCCTCCTATCGTTTTGCCCAGGCCCGTGTGGTATTGGGCATCGACGCTGATTTTTTGGGAAATTGGCTCATGCCGGTTGCCTTCACGCGCGACTACACCAAAAACCGCAAGATCAATCCCGATCAACCGGAGATGTCGCGGCACATTCAGTTCGAGTCTCGCCTCAGTGTAACGGGCTCCAATGCCGATGTACGCGCAACCTACCGTGCATCTCAGGAAGCCCAGGTGGTGGCCAACCTCTACAACGCCATAGCCAAATTGGCCGGACAAACTTTGTTGTCCGTGCCCGCACTGGAATTGGCAGGCAACTCGATTACGCAATCAGCAGCCGCTTTGTGGAAGGCAAAAGGCCAGGCGTTGGTCGTTTGCGGGTCCAATGATCCCAAAGTGCAGCGGATGGTCAATGGCATCAACCATATGTTGGGGTCTTATGGCAACACGATTGACTGGTCGGCCCCAATGTCGGTCAGGCAGGGCCGCGACAAAGACATGGAGCAGTTGATGGCTGAATTAAAGTCAGGTGCAACCGCCGGATTGATTGTTTGCGGTGTGAATCCAGTGTATGATCATCCACGAGGTAAGGAATGGGGAGAACTGATGAAAAAGGCAACTGTGAGTGTGGCGCTGGCCACCCAGCCCGACGAAACTGCGGTTTGCGCCCGCCTCATAGGGGCTTGCAGCCACTTCCTGGAGAGTTGGGGTGACGCCGAGCCTGTGGCAGGTCAGTATAGCCTACAGCAACCGGCCATTTCGCGCCTCTACGATACCCGTTCCCTTAACGAATGGTTGCTGCAGTTGTCAGGCTCCACTGAATCGGCCTATGACGCGTTAAAGTCGACTTGGAACGGACTCGCTTCCGCTTCAGGTGCTGTCGATGCTGGAGCATTCTGGCGTACCGCCCTTCACAATGGTGTATACAGTGCGCAGAATAATGCCGGTTCTCCGGTGGCCTATAAGGGTTTTGACAGTTCCGTGTCTGTGGGAATCACTGCCGGAAAGACGGATGGATTGGATTTGGTGCTATACGAAAAATTGAGTTTGGGCAATGGCGCGCACGCAAGCAATCCCTGGCTGCAGGAAATGCCGGATCCCATTTCTAAAGCGTGTTGGGACAACTACCTGGCGGTGAACGTGAAGACTGCCCGAGAGAATAATTGGAAAGATGGGGATATGGTGAAGCTGACCGTCGGTTCCGTGGCCGTAGAGGTGCCTATTTTGGTTCAGCCCGGCATGCATCCACGGACGGTGGCATTGGCCGTGGGTTACGGCCGATCCGAGGTTGGTGTGGCCGGCAAAGGGGTTGGTGTGAATGCATTCGCTTTTGTGCAGGCCGGAAACCACCGATCATCGACCATCTCTGGAGTTCAGGTCATCGCCACAGGTCAGCATACTGAACTGGCGCAGACCCAGACACACCACACCATTGAGGGACGTAATATAGTCAAGGAAACCCACCTCGATCGATATGTAGCAGACCACACCGATGGTAATGTTCGTCCGTATGTTACCCGCAAAAAGGCCGACGGAACCTATGAAAAGGTCTACCCAGGCAAGAGCCGCAATGCCATTACCTTGTGGCAAGACCGCGACTACGAAGGTCACCACTGGGCCATGGCGGTCGATTTAAATGCATGTACAGGTTGTGGTGCCTGCGTGGTCAGTTGCCAGGTCGAAAACAACGTGCCCGTAGTGGGTAAACAGGAGGTCATCAACCGCAGAGAGATGCATTGGATCCGAATCGACCGCTATTACGCATTTGTAGAGGATGGTGAGCGGATCGATAAAGAAACTGATTACGACCGCATAGGAACGGGTGATCAGGTAGATGTGGTGTTTCAGCCCGTGATGTGTATGCAGTGTGACAATGCGCCCTGCGAGACGGTATGTCCCGTTTTGGCCACGGTGCACTCTGATGAGGGCCTGAACCAGATGGTTTATAACCGCTGCGTGGGTACCCGCTACTGTGCCAACAACTGTCCGTATAAAGTACGCCGTTTCAACTGGTTCAGCTACATCGACAACCCAAAATTCAACACCAATCCATCACAAACCGATCTCGGGCGGATGGTATTGAACCCCGACGTAACCGTACGGGCACGGGGTGTCATGGAAAAATGTACATTCTGCGTACAGCGCATTCAGGCCGGTAAGCTCGATGCCAAACGCGAAGGCCGTGGTGTGGGTGACGGTGAAATTAAAACCGCCTGCCAACAGTCTTGTCCGGCCGGTGCGATTGTATTCGGCGATCTTAACGACCCCGAGAGTGAGGTGTCGCGGTTGTTCCTCAATGAACGCTCCTATGGCGTCATTGAAGAACTCAACGTTCTTCCTTCAGTCAATTATCTTACGAAAGTCAGGAACCGCGATACAGCCAAAGCATAGTGTTTAATATTATTGTAACAAACGATACGATAAGATGTACGAATCCCCCATCAGGCGACCGCTGATCACCGGCGAGACCAGCTACGCCAAAATCACCGAAGACATTGCCCAGACCGTCGAGGGCAAACCCACCAAATGGTGGTATTTAGGTTTCATAGTTTCGGTCGCTGCCCTTGGCCTGTGGTTTCTCACCGTAGGTTACCTGCTCTTTACCGGGGTGGGGGTGTGGGGGCTCAACAAAACGGTCGACTGGGGTTGGGACATCACCAACTTTGTTTGGTGGGTGGGTATCGGTCACGCTGGCACCCTGATTTCGGCTATTTTGCTTTTGTTCCGTCAGAAATGGCGGACCGCAGTGAACCGATCAGCGGAGGCCATGACCATCTTTGCCGTCATTTGCGCTGGAAGCTACCCGCTGCTCCATGCTGGTCGCCCCTGGGTAATTTATTGGGTATTCCCCTTACCCAATACATACGGTTCATTATGGGCCAACTTTAATTCACCTCTTCTGTGGGACGTTTTTGCCATCTCCACTTACCTCACGGTTTCTGTGGTGTTCTGGTACGTGGGCCTCATTCCTGATTTGGCGACCATTCGCGACCGTGCAACAGGACTTCGCCGCAAGATATATGGCTTTTTTAGTTTTGGTTGGAATGGATCAGCTAAGGCTTGGCAGCGCTTCGAAAGTGTATCACTCATCTTGGCTGGATTGGCCACACCGCTGGTTTTGTCGGTGCATACCATTGTATCGATGGACTTTGCGACCTCAGTGATTCCGGGATGGCACACCACCATTTTCCCGCCCTATTTTGTGGCGGGTGCGGTATTCAGTGGTTTCGCGATGGTACTCACCCTGCTGATCATCATGCGCAAGGCCATGCGCCTCGAGCAGTACATCACCATCAATCACATCGATGTGATGAACAAAATTATCTTGGTTACGGGATCTATAGTGGGCTCGGCCTACATCACTGAGTTTTTTATCGCTTGGTACAGCGCAGTTCCTTATGAGCGTTACGCGTTCATTAACCGCGCGTTTGGTCCTTACTGGTGGGCCTATTGGGCCATGATGACCTGCAATGTGATCACGCCTCAGTTGTTTTGGTCGCAGAAACTTCGTCGCAACATCACGGCCGTGTTCATCATTTCTATATTCGTGAACATTGGCATGTGGTTTGAGCGTTTTGTGATTATCGTCACCTCACTGCACCGCGACTATCTGCCATCGAGTTGGGCGATGTATTCACCTTCCTGGGTGGAAATTGGCATGTTCATAGGGTCGCAGGGTTTATTCTTCACCCTCTTTTTCTTGTTCGCGAAATTTGTGCCTGTCATCGCCATCGCTGAAGTAAAATCGGTAGCCAAAAGCTCTGCATCCCAATACATTAAGAAGACGGCTGATCAGGAAGGCGTCGATCTCAAAGAGTTGAATCCACAGGTTGTAGTACCCCAATTAATCGATCAGTATGAGTAAACATTATATTATCGGCGTTTTTGGCGATGAGGAACCGCTACTCGAGGCCGTCAAAGAGGTACGCGCCAGCGGAACGCGCATTCATGAGGTGTACACCCCGTTCCCCGTACATGGCCTGGATGAGTTGTTGGGTTACAAGCGTAGTCGCCTACCCAAGGCGGCCTTTCTGTTTGGCTGTTTGGGATTTACCTTGGCCATCACCATGCAGACTTGGATGCTGGGAATCGATTGGCCCATGAACATCGGTGGTAAACCTGCCTTGGCATGGCCCGATTTTGTTCCTGTTTCCTTCGAATTGACTGTCCTCATCACCGCATTGGGCATGGTGGGGACCTATTTAGTGGCGTGTGATTTTATTCCTGGAAATGAGGCGAAAATGCCTGACCTCAGGGTCACCAGTGATAAGTTTTGTATGGCCATTGAGCGTGATGGCACCAACGCTGCGGCAGTTACTGCATTATTGAATAAACTGGGTGCCGAGGAAGTACACGAAAAAGAACTCGAACTATGATCGCCAGGATATTACTGATTAGCGCTTCACTGTCTGGTTGTGCCCTAATCGCCGACAAGAAGGACCCGGGTTGGGAGTATGCCCCCCAAATGTATGTTTCAGATTCCTATGAGCCTTACAGTCAGGTGCGCGAACATACAGTGAATGCAGATGGAAAAAACATGCGTGCCCCTGTTGAGGGAAGCATACCACGTTCCTCTACGGGATACGACAACACCCGCTTAGAGTTGATGTACAACTATCCCATTCACAAAGACAGCATCGCTGATGCCGCACGGATGTTGAAAAATCCATTGGAGAAGAGCGAAAAGAATTTGGCCGCCGGAAAGTATCTATACACATCCTATTGCGCTCCTTGTCATGGAGAAGGGGGTGCAGGTGACGGCCTGGTGGGTCAGAAGTATGGAGGTGTGGCCAACTACAAGGCCTCCAATGTGGTCAATGTGTCGTCGGGCCACATCTATCATGTGATCTCCAAGGGCAAGGGCAGGATGTGGGGTCAAGCCTCACAAATTCGGCCCGTCGAAAGATGGCAAATCGTACATTATGTCAACCAATTAAGAGGATATCAGGGAGAATAAACCATGGGACACCACCACGAATTTCATCCTGCCCCCGAGCAGTTCAAGCCTTCCGATTCATTGCGCCGCATGCTGATGGGCATGATGGGCGTTGGGATATTGGCCATCGCGTATGGCTTGTTCAGCAACCCTGATCGGTTTTGGGCGAATTTCTTATTGAACAACTGGTATTTTATGGGCCTAGGTCTCATGGGTACCTTGTTCTTGGCCACGCAATCAGCGAGCAATGCGGGTTGGTCGGCCGGTTTTAAGCGCATCCCCGAAGCCATGGCGGGTTACCTTCCTGTAGCTTATGTGGGAATGGGTATTTTGCTGTTGGCCCTGGTGTTTCATTGGAATCACCTGTACCACTGGGCAGTCGAAGGCATCGCTGATCCCGCGAGCCATCATTACGACGAAATTATCGCAGAAAAGGTGGCCTATCTGAATGTGCCGTTTATGGTCGGCCGGGTACTGGTTATTTTTGCTTTATGGTATTTATTCACCCGCGCCATGCGCCGTAATTCTCTTTTAGAGGATGAAATTGGCGGGGTGAAGATGCTGAAACGCAACAAAACCATCAGTGTCATTTTCCTGCCCGTTTTTGCCGTTAGCTGGGCCATGTCGTCATGGGATTGGCTTATGAGCCTCGACGCCCACTGGTATTCCACCATTTTTTGGGTGTATCAATTTGCCGCGTCTTGGGTGACGGCCATTTCGGTGATCACCCTCACCGTAATCTTACTGCGTCGGGCCGGTTATTTGAACATGGTGACCGATAACCACCTACACGATTTGGGTAAGTTTATGTTTGCTTTCAGTATTTTCTGGACCTATATCTGGATTTCTCAGTATTTGCTGATTTTCTACGCGAATATTCCCGAAGAAACAATCTACTTTCAGGAACGATTTGAGCATTTTGAGTTCTTGTTTCTGTTTAACATTGTCATCAATTTCCTGGCGCCCTTCTTTTTGCTGATGACCAGGGGTTCCAAGCGGAACGATGGACTGATGCTAACCGTTGCACTAGTGATTATCATTGGTAAATGGATTGACCTATACCTGGGTATAATGCCCGGCACAATGGGTGCGAAAGCAGGAATAGGTTTCATTGAAATAGGGATGTTCGTCGGCTTTGCTGGTTTATTTGGATGGGTATTGGTGAAGGGTTTGAGCTCTGTATCGCTCGTTCCTGCCAAGCATCCCTTCCTCAAGGAATTCGCCCACCACGAGGTGCTCTAAATACTGCATTTAAGCGACTATTTTTTTCATATCGAATTCCTGTTCATCACTCCTTATTCCTGTTCATCATTCCGTATTCCTGCTTTCATTCCGCATTCCTGTTCATTGTTTCTCAATTGGAATTCTGGGGTTAATCTCCTTTGCCTTTTCGTATTCTTTTTTGGTATAGGGATTGGTTGTTGCTTTTCGGTTGTCTTGGACTACCGACTCGGTTTTCCGGGCGCATGAGGTGGCGAACAGAAAAAAAAGTATCGTAGAGAGGGTAAATAAGCGGGACACCGACCAGGAAATTTGTTGTGTTTGGAATATTGTTTTCATGTTTTTGTTAAATTTTGGTGTATTTCTGCGTGGAATAGTTTGAAGGGAGGTCACCCAGAGCATTGAGTCTGTTGAAAAAGTTTAGTTGACTAGCCCAGAATGGGGTGTCGTTGAAATGGCTGTTCGGGATCAAACAGTAGACGAAACACCGTGAGGGTTCGGCTTTGCTCGAATTCCAATTCCTTAGCAATTTGATTCATCTTTGGGTTGAAGTCGCCGATCCATTGCAGTTCGGTTTCCTGATAGCGGGTTCGGCGCTGAATGACTTTGGCTGCTTCTACCACCATGAATTTATCGACACCTTTGCCTTGATGTTCCGGCGTTATCCCAAAAATGATGCCCACAAAGCGCGTGCAAGTCCGGCGTTTGAGGTGCCACAACAACCTGAGTTTCTCAAACCATCCCAACTTTCCATCGAAGCGCATAAAAATTTGGTTGAGGTCGGGAATATTGAGGTACATGGCAACCGGTTCATTTTGGGCATACACAAACCAAGCAATATCTTCATCCATAATGGGCTTCATGGCCTTGAATATCTTGAGGGCCTGTTCCACCGACATTTCTTTATTGCCTTCATGCTTCGCCCAGGCCTTGTTGTAGACCGCACAAAAGTCACGAGCGTACCGCTTCCAGTCGCCCAGCCGTACCCGTTCAGCACGATAAATTCCCGTTTCCTCGAGTTTTTTGTGCACATCCAGAAAGCGCTGCGGAAGTGGATCCTGAACAGGTCGACGGTAGCAGTTCTGGTGGTAAAACGGACGAAGACCAGCGGCGGTTAGCAGTGAAGCATAGTAAGGCTGGTTGAAATTCATGCCATAGGGAGGTGCTTCAAAACCATCCACCAAAAGACCCCAGAAGCGGTCGCGTTCCCCAAAATTTACGGGGCCATCCATGGCCTGCATGCCCAGCTTCTCGAGCCAGATGCGGGCCGTTTGCAACAAGAGTCGAGCCTCATCAGGCGCATTGCGACAATCGAAAAAGCCAAAACAGCCAGTGGGTTGTTGGTCCCCCTTGTTTTTATATTTACGGTTGGTGAAGGCAGCGATTCGGCCCACCGCCTCGCCTTTTTCATCCAGCAACAACCAGCGGCAGGCCAGGCCATGACGAAAACTCTTGTTTTTCTTCGGGTTGAAGACCTGTTCAACATCTTGATCGAGTGGACGAATATACCCGTGCTGCCCTCTGTTGAGGCGGTCGTGCACCTCCAGAAATAAGCGGGACTGCTGAATCGTTTGTACTTCTTGTATGGTCATGTGGGAGAGTTTTTGCTGTAATCAATAGCTGTTCTGTCGGGTTCGATCATGTTTGTTGTCGGGTGTTCTGGAGCCTCCGCTCCAGTCGAACTGTTGGCCTCCGCTCCAGCCGAACTGTTGGCTTCGCACCACAAACGAATGGCCTCGGCCCGCCGGGCGCCCACGGCCTCGACCCACTCATCATGCCCGGCACTACACAATCGATCCACCGAACCAAACTGGCGCAACAATATTTCTGCCGATTTGGGCCCCACTCCTGGAATCTCGGTGAGCTGGGTAGCAATAAACTTTCGCGAGCGAAGATTCCTGTGGTGGGCAAGGCCAAAACGGTGCGCCTCATCCCGCATCTGCTGGATGATTTTTAGGGTAATACCCTTTTTATCGAGGTGCAGGGGCACAGGGTCGTGGGGATAGAACAGTTCCTCCAAATTTTTGGCAATACCCAAAACAGGCAGTTTTCGATCCAGTCCAAGTGCACCAAGTGCCTCCAAGGCCGATGATAATTGTCCCTTTCCGCCATCGACCACCACCAAATCAGGAAGCGGCAACTTTTCATCCAGCAACCTGCGGTACCTCCTGTATACAGCCTCTTTCATGCTGGCAAAATCATTTGGCCCCGCCACACTGCGGATGAGAAAATGTCGGTAATCCTTCTTGCACGGTTTGGCATCACGAAACACCACACAGGCAGAAACGGCAGCCGTGCCGTGGAAGTTGGAATTGTCGAAGCATTCTATATGGGCAGGTGGACGATTCAAGGCGAGGTCCTTTTGCATTTGGGCCAAAACACGGGCAGTACGCGATTCCTGTTGTTTATCATCGCGCTGACGAATCAAATCATTCAGGAAATACATGGCATTTTTCCAGCTGAGCGCCACAATCTTCTTCTTCTCGCCTTGTCGCGGCACCTGAACATCAAGCGAGGCGGGCAGACCTTCCACCGCTCGGTTCAACAAAAGGCGCTTGCTCTCGCTGTTGTAGCGGTTGCGGAGTTCCACGATGCCGTACAACAACAGCGTGCCTTCATCCTCATCGAGGCGGCGCGAAATCTCCAGATTATGGCTAATCACAATACGCCCCTGCTGCATGTGCAGGAAATTCACAACAGCGGTGTCTTCCTTCATCACCACACTAAAAACATCAGTTTCGGTGATGTCGTGGTGCACCACGGTCGATTTGGCCTGGTATTGCTCCAGCAACTCCATCTTTTTTTTCACGCGCGCAGCTTGTTCAAACCGTAAATCGGCGGCATGTTGTTTCATTTCGTCGCGCAACAGGCCAGCAGCCTTCTGGTAGTGGCCCTTTAATATCAAGCGTATGGCATCAATCTGTTCCAGGTAAGACTCCTCAGATTGACGGCCTTCGCATGGTGCGAGACAATTTCCAATTTGGTATTCGAGGCAAGCGCGGAACTTGCCACGGGCAATAGAATGGGGTGTCAGCGGGAGGCTGCAGGTGCGCAGCGGATAAATACGGCGCACCAGCTCAAGCATGGTTCGCATGGCCAAAACAGAGGGAAACGGACCAAGATACGTACTCCCATCCCGTACGACGCGGCGGGTAGGGAAAATACGGGGAAAATGCTCGTTTCGAATCACCAGGTAGGGATACGACTTATCGTCCTTGAGTCGGATGTTGTAGCGTGGCTGATAGGTTTTGATGAGGGAATTTTCCAGCAAAAGCGCATCCATTTCCGTTTCGGTCAGGGTGAAATCGATGCGGGCGATGCGGTCGATCATCATTCTGAGTCGCCCCTCTCGGTGAAGATCCGGACGGAAATAGCTGGAAACACGCTTGCGCAAGTTTTTGGCCTTCCCTACATAAAGCAATACCTCCGATCTGTCGTAATAGCGGTAAACCCCCGGACCCTCGGGCAAAACGATTTCAAGCTGACGGAATTCTTCGGGGCGCACGCGACAAAAATAAGGCACAACTTTATTCTCTTTTTTTTGTTTTATCCGTAACGCCTTGTTTAAAAAGCGCAAGAAATTGAAACAGAATGATTGGCAATGAGTAGATTTGCCTGAAGTGCTTCATGAACCGATTCAATCCATACCCGCATCATCCAAGCCCAACATGATTCATAAGTCAGCCTGGCACAAGCACAACAGACAAATGCTCATCGCTGGTCCGTGTAGTGCCGAATCGCCGCAACAATTTTCAGAGACCCTTCAAGGGATCTTGCCAGCCCAACCTGATTTGATTCGGGCGGGCATCTGGAAGCCACGAACCAAGCCTGGTCAATTCGAGGGCCTGGGGGCGGCAGCGCTCGAATGGACCCAAGACATCGCGAAACAAGCCGGCGTACCGCTGATGGTGGAGGTGGCTTCGGCAGAGCATGTTGGAATGGCAGTGGAGGCGGGTATTCGACACGTTTGGTTGGGTGCCCGTACCACGGTGAATCCATTTCTGGTTCAGGAAATCGCCACCGCATTGGAGGGCACCCCCATGGCCGTTTTGGTCAAAAATCCGGTGAGTCCCGACATCGAGCTGTGGTCTGGAGCCATCGAACGACTCCTCAAAGCCGGTATCGAACGGGTGGGTGCGGTACACCGGGGATTTAGCGGCTATGGTCGTACCCTCTACCGCAATCATCCTTCCTGGGAAATCCCGATCGAGTTAAGGCGCCGCTATCCAGATATGCTCATCCTGTGTGATCCCAGTCACATCGCCGGAGATCGCCTACTCGTGCCCGAAGTGGCGCAAATGGCCCTCGATCTGGAGTTCGACGGACTCATGGTCGAGTCGCATATTTGCCCAGATTCGGCATTATCCGACGCCAAGCAGCAACTCACCCCAAAGGCACTGATCGAAATGCTCGGGCGATTGGTTCATCGCAGTCTCCAAAGTTCAGATGGTGTGGTAAACGCTCGGCTAGAGCAAATCAGGACGCAGATCGACGATGTCGATGCCCAGATAATTTCGCTCCTACAGGAGCGAATGGCGCTGGTGGATGACATTGGTTCTGTTAAGGAAGAATTTGACATTACCATACTCCAACACGAACGTTGGACCGAAATTTTAAGGACGCGGCAAGCCTGGGCCACCGAACTGAATCCCGATTTTGTTCGGCAAATGCTGTTTCTTATTCACCAGGAAAGCATCGATCGACAAGCAGAACGATTTCGGTATGCCCGCGCATCTGAACAAGTGAATTAGGGTTATGATTCAAGAGAACTACGCGCAACGGTACAATTAGACGAAGGATATGTACAAAAGTTACCATACACTGCACCCGCTGATTCAGCCCAAGAACACAGTCGATTGGATAGTCAAATGGCGCGATAAGTTGGCGCTGGACAAACTCATCGTGTTTTGTGACAGCAACACCCGATACCTGGCCCAACCCCTGGCGGAATCTGTTGATGCCCTATGCTGGGTTGTAGCGGCGGGTGAGGAGCACAAGAACCTTCAACAGGCCGAGCGACTTTGGCAAGAATTGCGTACGGCATCGGCAAGTCGCAATACGGGATGGATTAACGTAGGCGGGGGGATGGTATGTGATCTCGGGGGATTCGTGGCATCCAGTTACATGCGCGGCATTCCCTTGGTGAACATCCCCACAACATTGTTGGCGCAAGTCGACGCAGCCCTGTGCGGCAAAACAGCGGTGAATATGGGCCCCTGGAAAAATCAAATTGGCTCCTACTACTTCCCGGATGCGGTGCTACTCGACCCTTCCATGCTCAAAAAACTCCCGGCAGAGGAAGTGCTTAATGGAAAAGCAGAAATGTTCAAACATGGCCTCATCGAAGACATCGGGATCATCGATTATCTGGACAATCTGGCTCCCAATACGTTGCCCGGAATTATGTGGGTGCGGCGTGCAGCGGAGGTCAAAATGTATTGGGCTGGGGCCGATCCCCATGAAAAAAATCACCGAAGGATATTGAATGCCGGACACACCGTGGCACACGCATTGGAGGCCTGGTACCTCGAACAGGGTCAGAGCATACCGCACGGACAAGCCGTTTGGGCAGGTCTCCTTGCAGAGGGATGGCTGGCCGTGCAGGCTGGATTGGTGACCGAGGAGGGCGCACTGCACTGGATGTTAGACATCCCTCGGTTTGTGACGCCCAGGAAATGGCCTAAAACCGTTGATTGGTTGCCATGGATGGCCGGCGATAAAAAGAATAAGTCGGGCAAAATCGGATTCAGTTTGCCCACCTATCCAGGGAGTTGCCTGCTCGATCAGTATTTCAGCCCAAAGGAGGTCGGCATTCTGCTCAGAAAGTTTGACCTCAACACATGGCTGAGCTGAGTTTGCCTGAGGGTCCGTTGCCCATATTAAAAGGGGAGGTGGAGGTGCCAGGCTCAAAGAGCATCAGCAACCGCATCTTGATCATGAATTATCTGGCAGGTGATGCGCTGACCAGCATCCACGGTTTGTCGACTGCTGCTGATACAGTCCGCATGCAGTCGGTTTTGAATGCCCTAAAAGAACCCAGTTCAGATGGAGAGGTAAGGGTTGGTGATGCGGGTACTGTTATGAGGTTTGTGCTTCCTTTGTTGTGCCTCAACCCTGGCACACACCGGATGACAGGCGCCGAACGGGCCCATGAGCGTCCAATTGGCCCGCTTGTCGATGCGCTTCGCCTTTTGGGTGCCCAAATTCAATATCTGGAGCGGGAGGGTTGTCTTCCATTAAAGATTGAGGGAGGCTCTACGCTTCAGATGCCCCTAGGAATCGAAGCTTTACCGATCGATGCCAGCATGAGTTCACAGTTTGTATCGGCTTTGTTGCTCGTGGCGCCCTATTTGCAAGGGGGACTGCGGTTGAGGTTATCTGCCCACACCGCTTCCCGTCCGTATCTTCACTTAACCATAGAATTGATGCGTTTATGGGGGATTCATGTTGAAGTTTTTGGAGAAAGGGACATATCCATCATCCCGTCTCGCTACCATCCCCCGGCAAGGGTTGAGGTCGAACCCGACTGGTCGTCGGCGGCCTATTGGCTGGCATGGGCCGCCCTCATGCCCCAAACAGCCTTGTTTGTGCCGCGACTA
>Ga0214923_10002166_pt1 | contig 26614 bp, 28 predicted proteins | sample LL1510_MetaG_FD_177993 | JGI IMG/M metagenome (GOLD analysis project Ga0214923, IMG submission 177993) | Freshwater microbial communities from Lake Lanier, Atlanta, Georgia, United States - LL-1510 | ecosystem: Environmental > Aquatic > Freshwater > Lake | place: USA: Georgia | collected...
AAATAATATTATTTTTTTTTATTTTTTTTTGTTTTTTTTTATTTTTTTTATTTTTTTTATTTTTTTTATTTTTTTTATTTTTTATTTTTTTTATTTTTTATTTTTTTTATTTTTTATTTTTTTTATTTTTTATTTTTTTATTTTTTATTTTTTTTATTTTTTATTTTTTTTATTTTTTTTACGTTTTGCTTCTTTTGTCCATTAATTATCCGAACCTTGGGCAAAATCTGCCACAAACTTGATACTTTTCTTTTTTAATTGCAAAAAAATGAAATAAATATTTTGAATATTGTAAAAAAATGGCAGAATTTTATGTCGAAAAATATTTAAATTCATTGCCAGATGATCTTGAGATTATTGATGTATCATTTAATAATTTAAAATATTTACCAGATTTGTCAAGATTTAAAAATTTAAAAACATTACGTTGTGATTTTAATAATTTAACGTCATTACCTATTTTACCTGAAAGTTTGGAAGAATTATCTTGTCATAGAAATTATTTAACATCATTACCTGTTTTGAATAAAAATTTAGAATTATTAAATTGTATCGATAATAAATTAACATTTTTACCTGTATTACCAAAAAAATTAAAAAAATTATATTGTTTTAAAAATAAATTAATCTTATTACCTATATTACCTAACTATTTAGAAGAATTAGATTGTAGTATTAATGAATTAATATTGTTACCTGTTTTAAATGAACAATTACGTATTATAATTTGTCATCACAATCAATTAACATCATTACCTATTTTGCCTAAAAGTTTAGAAATATTAGAATGTAATAATAATCAACTAACATCATTGCCTTATTTAAATGGACAATTAAAAGATTTATCATATAATAATAATCCAATATTTGATATAATATATGGCAGTAATTTTTATGTAATAAATAAAAGGATAAAAAGATGGAATAATTTTCGTCATTTGTATTATTGTTTGAAATATAAAAAAAGATTATTTAAATTAATGGAACCAATAATAAAAAAGAGATATCATCCCAGTTATTTGAATAATTTAACGGAAGACGATAATTTAGATGAAATATTGAAAAAATGGTAATTATTTTATTTTTTTTGCTTTTTTATTTTTTTATTTTTTTGTTTTTTTTTGCTTTTTTCATTTTTACATTTTTTTTACATTTTTTTTACATTTTTTTAACATTTTTTTTACATTTTTTTTACATTTTTTTAACATTTTTTTCATTTTTTTGTCCATTAATTATTTTAACCAACCTTGGCAAGATCGATGCCGGAAAGTGCCGTAGGCACTGGTGTTGCATCAAATTTGCCACAGACTTGATACTTTTCTTTTTTCTTTTTAAATTGCCAAAAAAATGAAATAAAAATTTTGGATATTATAATAAAAATGGCGGAATTTAATGTCGAAGAATATTTAAATTCATTGCCGGATGATGTTGAGAAAATTGATGTATCAGATAAAAATTTAAAATATTTGCCGGATTTATCAAGATTTAAATATTTACAATATTTATATTGCCAAAATAATAAATTAACATCATTACCTATTTTACCCAAACAATTAATACATTTGACTTGTAATAATAATAAATTAATATCATTACCTGTTTTAAACGAAAATTTACAATTTTTAAATTGTTACGACAATGAATTAACATCATTACCTGTTTTAAATAAAAATTTAAAAAAATTGTTTTGTGGCACCAATAAACTAAAATCATTACCTATTTTAAACGAAAATTTAAAAGAATTATCTTGTAATTGTAATGAACTAACATCATTACCTATTTTAAACGAAAATTTAAAAGAATTATCTTGTGGTTATAATCAACTAACATCATTACCTATTTTAAATAAAAATTTAAAAGAGTTATATTGTCATAATAATTGGTTAACATCATTACCTATTTTGAATGAACAATTAGAAAATTTAAATTGTAATAATAATAAATTAACATCATTACCTATTTTAAATAAAAATTTAAAAATATTAGAATGCCATTATAATTATTTAACAACATTGCCTGTTTTGAATGAAAATTTAAGAGAGTTGTATTGTAATAGTAATCAATTAATATCATTGCCAGTTTTGAATAAAAATTTACAAATTTTAAATTGTGATCACAATCAATTAACTATGTTGCCGGTTTTGAATAAAAATTTAAAAAAGTTTTCTTGTCGTTGTAATCAACTAACATCATTGCCTATTTTAAATAAAAATTTAACAGAATTTTATTGTCATTTAAATCCAATACATGATATAATACATGACAATGATTTAAATATTTTTAAAGAAAAAATAATAATTTTTAATAATTTTCGTCATTTGTATTATTGTTTGAAATATAAAAAAAGATTATTTAAATTAATGGAACCAATAATAAAAAAGAGATATCATCCCAGTTATTTGAATAATTTGACGGAAGATGATGATTTAGATGAAAAATTGGATAAATGGTAATTATTGCGTCCAAAAAAATTGAAATAAAATTTTAATTTATTTTTTTTAAAAAATGGAAAAGTTTGATATTGATCAATATTTAAATTCATTGCCAGATGATATTAATACAATTAATCTGTCATTTAGAAATTTAACATATTTACCAGATTTATCAAAATTTAAAAAATTAGAAAAATTAAATTGTTATTTTAATAATTTAACATCATTACCTATTTTACCTAAAAATTTAGAAAGTTTATGTTGTAGTAATAATAATTTAACGTCATTGCCTCTTTTACCTGAAAATTTAAAAGAGTTATATTGCGATAATAATAATTTGATCTCATTGACTGATTTACCTGAAAATTTAGAATTATTATTTTGTAATAATAATAAATTAACATCATTACCTTTTTTAAATGATAATTTAAAAGAATTATGGTGTAGTGGTAATCAATTAAAATCATTGCCAGTTTTGAATAAAAATTTAGAAATTTTAGATTGTGATAGCAATCAATTAATGTTGTTGCCGGTTTTACCTGAAAATTTGGTGGAGTTAAATTGTAAATATAATCGACTAATATCGTTACCTGTTTTAAATGACAATTTACAATCATTAGAATGTTATTGTAATAATTTAAAATCGTTACCTATTTTAAATAACAATTTAGAATTCTTAAATTGTTCTTATAATTATTTAACATCATTACCTATTTTAAATGACAATTTAGAATTGTTAGATTGTTCTTATAATTGTTTGACATCATTACCAATTTTACCTGAAAAATTAATAGATATTGACTGTCAACACAATAATATAACATCATTACCTATTTTACCTGAAAAATTAAAAGATTTTAACTTTTATGATAATCCAATATACAATATAATAAAATATGACAATGACCCAAATATTATGAATAGACAAATAAAAATATTGAATAATTTTAGTCATTTGTATTATTGTTTAAAATATAGAACAAAATTTTTGAAAATGATGGAACCAGTAATAAAAAAGAGATATCATCCAAGTTATTTGGATAATTTAACCGAAGATTATGATTTGGATGAAATATTGAAAAAATGGTAATAATTTTATTTTTTTGCCAATTAATTATCCGAACCTTGGCAAAATCGATGCTGGATAGTGCCTACGGCACTGGTGTTGCATCAAATTGGCCACAAACTTGATACTTTTCTTTTTAAATTGCCAAAAAATGAAATAAATATTAAAATATATTATAATAAAAATGACGGAATTTAATATTGAAGAATATTTAAATTCATTGCCGGATAACGTTGACACCATTGAAGTATTTGATAAAAATTTAAAATATTTGCCGGATTTATCAAGATTTAAATCTTTAATGTTTTTATATTGTTATAAAAATCATCTGACATTATTGCCTACTTTGCCTGAAAAATTAGTATATTTAAATTGTTGTTGTAATAAATTAATATCATTACCTATTTTACCCAAAAATTTACGGATATTATATTGTAATAATAATCAATTAATATCATTGCCTGTTTTACCTGAAAATTTAAAAATATTATATTGCGTTAATAATAATTTAAGATTGATACCAATTTTACCTGAAAATTTGAAAGAATTATTTTGTTTTAATAATAATTTACCGTCATTGCCCGTTTTACCTGAAAATTTAGAAAGATTAAATTGTAGACATAATAATTTAACATCATTTCCTCTTTTAAATAATAATTTAAAAACAATATACTTTAATAATAATCCAATATATGAGATAATAAATTATGATTACTATATATATCGTAGTAAATTTAATATGTTGAAAAAAAACATTGAAACATTGTATAATTTTCGGTATTTATATTATTGTTTAAAATACAAAGAAAAATTATGGAAAATAAGAGAATCAATAATAAAAAAGAAATATCATCCGAGTTATTTGGATAATTTAACCGAAGATGATAATTTGGATGAAAAATTAGAAAAATGGTGATAATTTTTATTTTTTTTGTTTTTTGGTAATCCCCCAACCCTTGACAAAATCTGCCACAAACTTGATACTGTATGATGGATATTTTTTTATTTTTAAAAAAAAATGAAATAAAATAAAATAAAATGAAAAATAAAAAGAATAAAAAATATGACAGAATTTAATATTGATCAATATTTAAATTCATTGCCAGACGACATTAATACAATTAATCTGGGATTTACAAAATTAACATATTTACCAGATTTATCAAGATTTAAAAATTTACAGATATTATCTTGTAATTTTAATTATTTAACATCGTTACCAGTTTTACCTGAAAATTTAAAAGAGATATATTGTGATTTTAATCAATTAATTTCATTACCTGTTTTACCAAAAAATTTACGAATATTATATTGTAATCATAATAATTTAAGATCGTTACCAGTTTTACCTGAAAATTTAAAATATTTATCTTGTATTAATAATCAATTAACATCGTTACCTATTTTAAATAAAAATTTAAAAGAATTTTGTTATTATAAAAATCCGGTATGTGACATAGTAAATTTTAACGATTTTGAAAAAAACATTGAAACATTGTATAATTTTCGATATTTATATTATTGTTTAAAATACAAAAAAAGATTTTTAAAATTAATGGAACCAATAATAAAAAAGAGATATCATCCCAGTTATTTGGATAATTTAACTGAAGATGATGATTTGGATGAAATATTGAAAAAATGGTGATATTTTTTATTTTTTGCCAACGACATTATCCAAACCTTGGCAAAATCTATTCTGGAAAGTGCCTACGGCACTGGTGTTGCATAAAATTTGCCACAAACTTGATACGTTTTATTCTTTGTTCTCTTTTTTATTCTTTATTCTCTTTTTTATTCTTTATTCTCTTTTCTCTTTTTTATTCTTTATTCTCTTTTTTATTCTTTTTTTATTCTTTATTCTCTTTTCTCTTTTTTATTCTTTATTCTCTTTTTTATTCTTTTTTTATTCTTTATTCTCTTTTCTCTTTTTTATTCTTTTTTTATTCCTTATTCTCTTTTTTATTCTTTGTTCTTTGTTCTCTTTTTTATTCTTTTATTTATTCTTTTTTTATTCTTTTATTCTTTTTGAAAAAAATTGAAATAATTATTTTAAAAATGCTGTAAAAAAAATGGATAAGTTTAATATTGAGGAACATTTAAATTCATTACCGGATAATGTTGAGAAAATTGATGTATCGTATAATAATTTAAATTATTTACCAGATTTATCAAGATTTAAAAATTTACAAATATTATATTGTTACAATAATCAATTAACGTCATTGTTTGTTTTACCCAAAAATTTACAAATATTATATTGTCACTATAATAAATTAACGTCATTGCCCGTTTTACCTGAAAATTTAAAAGTATTATGTTGTAGTCACAATAATTTAACATTATTACCTGATTTAAACAAAAATTTAGAATTATTGTGGTGTAACAATAATAAATTAACATTATTACCTGTTTTACCTGAAAATATTAAAGAGTTACATTGTGGAAATAATGTTTTAACATCATTACCTGTTTTACCTGAAAATATTAAAGATTTACGTTGTGGTATTAATAATTTAACATCATTGCCAGTTTTACCTGAAAAATTAGAAATATTAGAATGTAGTCATAATCAATTAAAATCGTTACCAGTTTTACCTGAAAATTTAAAATATTTATCTTGTAATCATAATTATTTAACATCGTTACCAGTTTTACCTGAAAATTTAAAAGAATTGGCATTTTTAAATAATCCGATACGCGATATAATAATGTATAACCATGATATAAATATTATAAAAAAAAATATAATAATCTGGAATAATTTTCGGTATTTGTATTATTGTTTAAAACATAGAAAAATATTTTTGAAATTAATGGAACCAATAATAAAAAAGAAATATCATCCAAGTTATTTGGATAATTTAACCGAAGATTATGATTTGGATGAAATATTGAAAAAATGGTGATATTTTTTATTTTTTTGCCAATTAATTATCCGAACCTTGGCAAGATCGATGCAGGAAAGTGCCCACGGCACTGGTGTTGCATCAAATTGGCCACAAACTTGATACTTTTTATTCTTTTTTTATTCTTTTTTTATTCTTTTATTATTCTTTTTTTATTTTTTATTCTTTTTTTATTCTTTTATTATTCTTTTTTTTATTTTTTATTTTTTTATTCTTTTTTTATTCTTTTTTTATTCTTTTTTTATTCTTTTATTATTCTTTTTTTTATTTTTTATTTTTTTATTCTTTTTTTATTCTTTTTTTATTCTTTTTTTATTCTTTTTTTATTCTTTTTTTATTCTTTTTTTTATTCTTCCATTCTTTTATTCTTTTTTTATCCTTTTTTAAAAAAAAATGAAATAAATATTTTGAATATTGTAAAAAAAATGACAGAGTTTAATATTGAGGAATATTTAAATTCATTACCAGATGACGTTGTTACAATTGATGTAAGATTTAAATACATAAATTATTTACCGGAATTATCAAGATTTAAAAATTTAAAAGAATTAAACTGTAGTGAAAATAAATTAACATCATTGCCTGATTTACCGGAAAACTTAGAAAAATTAGATTGTTATTCTAATTATTTAACATCATTACCTATTTTACCCAAAAATTTACAAGTATTACATTGTCACAACAATCAATTAACGTCATTGCCTGTTTTACCTGAAAATTTAAAAGTATTATTTTGTAGATACAATAATTTAAAATTATTACCTTATTTAAACAAAAATTTAGAATTATTATTTTGTAATAATAATCAATTAACATCATTACCAGCTTTACCTGAAAATCTTTTAGATTTTCATTGTGAAAATAATAATTTAACATTATTACCTAATTTAAACAATAATTTACATTTATTGTGGTGTAGTAATAATATATTATCATCATTGCCAGTTTTACCTGAAAATTTAAAAGATTTGCATTGTGATAATAATCAATTAACATGGTTACCTGTTTTACCTGATAATTTAAAATATTTATATTGTCATATTAATAAATTAACATCATTGCCAGTTTTACCAAAAAATTTAATACATTTATATTGTCATCATAATCAATTAACATCATTGCCAGTTTTACCTGATAATTTAAAATATTTATATTGTCATATTAATAAATTAACATCATTGCCATACTTTAATAAAAATTTATATCTATTAAATTATTATAATAATCCAATTTATGAGATAATATACAACAATGATTTAAATATAACAAAGAAAAAAATAAAAATCTTGAATAATTTTCGATATTTGTATTATTGTTTAAAACATAGAAAAAGATTTTTGAAAATGATGGAACCAATAATAAAAAAGAAATATCATCCAAGTTATTTGTATGATTTAACTGAAAATGACAATTTGGACGAAAAATTGAACGAATGGTGATATTTTATTTTTTTTTGAAAAAAATTGAAATGAATATTTTAAATTTATTATAAAAAATGAGTAAATTTAATATAGAAGAATATTTAGATTCATTACCAGATGATGTTGAAAAAATTAATGTATCAAATAAAGGAATAAAATATTTACCAGATTTATCAAGATTTAAAAAATTAGAAATATTATATTGTGATGAGAATAATTTAACATCGTTACCAGTTTTACCTAAAAATTTAAAAGAGTTATCTTGTTATGATAATAAATTAACATCATTGCCAAATTTGCCCGAAAAATTAGAAAAATTATTTTGTTTAAGTAATAATTTAACATTGTTACCAGATTTACCTGAAAATTTAGAAATATTAAATTGTAAAAATAATAAATTAAAATCATTACCATATTTAGGTAAACATCTAAATATGTTAATGTTATTAAATAATCCGATACATGATATAGTATATGGTGGTAATATAAAAATAATAAATAAAAAAATAAAAATCTGGAATAATTTTCGGTATTTGTATTATTGTTTAAAATATAGAAAAAGATTTTTGAAAATGATGGAACCAATAATAAAAAAGAGATATCATCCGAGTTATTTGTATGATTTGAAGGAAGAGGATGATTTGGATGAAAAATTGAACGAATGGTGATATTTTATTTTTTTTTGAAAAAAATTGAAATAAATATTTTAAATTTATTGTAAAAAAATGAGTAAAATAGAAGAATATTTAGATTCATTACCAGATGATGTTCAAAAAATTGATGTATCATTTAAAAATTTAAATTATTTACCAAAATTATCAAGATTTTTTAAATTAAAAAAATTATATTGTAATAATAATCAACTAACATCATTGCCAGTTTTACCTGAAAATTTAAAAGAATTATATTGTTATCATAATAATTTACTATCATTGCCTGTTTTACCCGTAAAATTAGAAAAATTAAATTGTCATAATAATAATTTAACATTATTACCAGTTTTACCTGAAAATTTAAAAGAGTTATGTTGTTCTAGTAATAAATTAACGTCATTACCGGCTTTACCTGAAAATTTAAAATGGTTAAATTGTTCTTATAATAATTTAACATCATTACCTGTTTTTAATGAAAATTTAGAATTATTATATTGTTATAATAATAATTTAACATCATTACCAGTTTTACCTGAAAATTTAAAATATTTATGTTATCATAGTAATCCAATTTATGATATAATATTATATAACAATGATTTAAATATTATTAATAATAAAATAAAAATCTTAAATAATTTTCGGTATTTGTATTATTGTTTAAAATATAGAAAAATATTATGGAAAATGATGGAACCAATAATAAAAAAAAGATATCATCCAAGTTATTTGTGTGATTTAATGGAAGAGGATGATTTGGATAAAAAATTAAGCGAATGGTGATATTTTTCTTTTATTTTTGAAAAAATTGAAATAAATATTTTAAAAATGTGGTAAAAAAATGAATAAGTTTAATATAGAAAAATATTTGGATTCATTGCCAGATGATGTTAATTTAATTAATGTATCAAATATAGATTTAGATTATTTACCAGATTTATCAAGATTTAAAAAATTAAAAATATTATATTGTTCTTATAATAATTTAACCACATTGCCAATTTTACCTGAAAATTTAAAATATTTGTATTGTTATGGCAATCAATTGACATTATTACCCGCTTGTTTACCTAAAAATTTAGAAGATTTATATTGTAGTAATAATTATTTGACATCATTACCAGTTTTACCTGAAAATTTAAAAGAGTTATATTGTTTTCATAATAAACTAACATCATTGCCAATTTTGCCTAAAATTTTAAAAATATTAAATTGTTCAAATAATAATTTAATATCATTACCAATTTTACCTGAAAATTTAAAAGAGTTATATTGTCATTATAATAAATTAACATTATTACCAATTTTACCTGAAAAATTAGAAATATTAAAATGTTTAAATAATAATTTAACATCATTACCAGTTTTACCTAAAAATTTAGAAGATTTATATTGTAGTAATAATTATTTGACATTATTACCAGTTTTACCTGAAAATTTAAAAGAGTTATATTGTTTTCATAATAAACTAACATCATTGCCAATTTTGCCTAAAATTTTAAAAATATTAAATTGTTCAAATAATAAATTAACATCATTGCCAATTTTACCTGAAAAATTAGAAATATTAAAATGTTTAAATAATAATTTAACATCATTACCAGTTTTACCTAAAAAATTAAAAATATTAAAATGTTCTTTTAATGAATTAACATCATTGCCTGATTTATCTGAAAATTTAAAAGAGTTATATTGTAATAATAATTATTTGACATCATTACCAGTTTTACCAGAAAATTTAAAAGAGTTATATTATCATAGTAATCCAATTTATGATATAATATTATATGATAGTAATTTTAATACAATAAATAATAAAATAAAAATTTGGAATAATTTTCGTCATTTGTATTATTGTTTAAAATATAAAAAAAAATTTTTCAAAATGATGGAACCAGTAATAAAAAAAAGATATCATCCAAGTTATTTGTATGATTTGAAAGAAGACGATGATTTGGATAAAAAATTGAACGAATGGTGATAATTTATTTTTTTTATTATTTGAAAAAAAATTGAAATAAATATTTTGAATATAATAATAAAAATGGCTAAATTTAATGTGGAAGAATATTTGGATTCATTGCCGGATGACATTGAAACAATTGATATAATGTGTAAAAATTTAAAATATTTACCGGATTTATCAAGATTTAAAAAATTAGAAACATTGTCTTGTCCTTATAATAAATTAACATCATTACCAATTTTACCTGAAAATTTAAAAGAGTTATATTGTCATTATAATAATTTAACATTATTACCAGTTTTACCTGTAAATTTAAAATGGTTATGTTGTTCAAATAATAAATTAACGTCATTATCAATTTTACCTGTAAATTTAAAATGGTTAAATTGTTCAAATAATAAATTAACATCATTACCAATTTTACCTAAAAATTTAAAAGAGTTACATTGTCATTATAATAATTTAACATCATTACCAAATTTACCTAAAAATTTAGAATTATTATATTGTCATTATAATAATTTAATATCATTACCAGTTTTACCCGAAAAATTAAAAGATTTATCCTTTTTTGTAAATCCAATAAGTGAAATAATAGTATATTATAATTATGATTATAATGATTTGAACAAAAATATAAAAATATGGAATAATTTTCGGTATTTGTATTATTGTTTAAAATATAAAAAAAGATTTTTCAAAATGATGGAACCAGTAATAAAAAAAAGATATCATCCAAGTTATTTGTATGATTTGAAAGAAGACGATGATTTGGATAAAAAATTAGGTGAGTGGTGATATTTTATTTTTTTCTTTTTTTATTTTTATTTTTTTATTTTTTTATTTTTATTTTTCTTTTTTTCTTTTATTTTTCTTTGAAAAAAATTGAAATGTATATTTTAAAAAGTATTGTAAAAAAGATGGAAAATTTTAATATAGAAAAATATTTAGATTTATTGTCGGATGATATTGAAATAATTGACGTATCATATAAAGATTTAGAATATTTACCTGATTTATCAAGATTTAAAAAATTAGAAATATTATATTGTAATGGAAATTATTTAACCACATTGTCAATTCTACCTGAAAATTTAAAAAAGTTATGGTGCAATAATAACAATTTAATGTCATTACCAATTTTACCTAAAAATTTAAAACAGTTATATTGTTATAATAATAAATTAACATCATTACCTGTTTTACCTAAAAAATTAAAAGAGTTATGTTGTTTTTTTAATAATTTAATATCATTACCAGTTTTACCTGAAAAAATGAAAATATTAAATTGTTCTTTTAATAAATTAACATCATTACCAGTTTTACCTGAAAAAACGAAAATATTAAATTGTCATTATAATAATTTAACGTCATTACCAGTTTTACCTGAAAATTTAGAAAGATTACATTGTCATAATAATAAATTAACATCATTACCAGTATTACCAGAAAATTTAAAAGAGTTATATTGTTTTAATAATAAATTAACATCATTACCTGTTTTACCTAAAAAATTAAAAGAGTTATGTTGTTATGATAATAAATTAACATCATTACCAATTTTGCCTGAAAAAATGGAAATATTAAATTGTTCTAATAATAAATTAACGTCATTACCAGTTTTACCTAAAAATTTAAAAGAGTTATATTGTTATAATAATAAATTAACATCATTACCAGTATTACCAGAAAATTTAAAAGACGTGTTATTTTATGGTAATCCAATGTTCAATATAATATATAATAATGATTTTAGTATGAGTAAAATAAATAAAAATATAAAAATATGGGATAATTTTCGGCATTTATTTTATTGTTTAAAATATAGAAAAAGATTTTTGAAAATGATGGAGCCAATAATAAAAAAAAGATATCATCCAAGTTATTTGAATAATTTAATGGAAGAGGATGATTTGGAAGAAAAATTGAATGAATGGTAATATTTTATTCTTTTTTTTTATTTTTTTAAAAAAATTGAAATAAATTATTTTAAAATTATTGTAAAAAAGATGGAAAATTATATAGAAAAATATTTAGATTCATTAAGTGATGATGTTCGTGTAATTGATGTATCGAATAAAAATTTAAATTATTTACCAGATTTATCAAGATTTAAAATATTAGAAAAATTATTTTGTGACGGAAATAATTTAACCACATTGTCAATTCTACCTGAAAATTTAAAAGTATTATATTGTAGTAATAATAATTTAACGTCATTACCAATTTTACCTAAAAAATTAGAAACATTATCTTGTCCTTATAATAAATTAACATCATTACCAGTTTTACCTGAAAATTTAAAAGAGTTATTTTGTTATTATAATAAATTAACATCATTACCAATTTTACCTGAAAATTTAAAAGAGTTATCTTGTCATTATAATAATTTAATATCATTGCCAATTTTACCTAAAAATTTAAAATGGTTATATTGTTATGATAATAAATTAATATCATTACCAATTTTACCTGAAAATTTAAGAGAGTTATATTGTTTTCATAATAAACTAACATCATTGCCAATTTTACCTAAAAATTTAAAATGGTTAAATTGTTCAAATAATAAATTAACGTCATTATCAATTTTACCTGTAAATTTAAAATGGTTAAATTGTTCCAATAATAAATTAACATCATTACCAGTTTTACCTAAAAATTTAAAATGGTTATATTGTTATAATAATAAATTAACATCATTACCAGTCTTACCTAAAAATTTAAAAGAGTTATTATTTTATGGTAATCCAATATATGAAATAATATATAATAATGATTTAAATATAGTAAACAAAAAAATAAAAATCTTGAATAATTTTCGATATTTATATTATTGTTTAAAATATAGAAAAAGATTTTTTAAAATGATGGAACCAATAATAAAAAAGAGATATCATCCGAGTTATTTGTATGATTTGAAGGAAGATGATGATTTGGATAAAAAATTGGGGGAATGGTGATATTTTATTCTTTTTTTCAAAAAAATTGAAATAAATTATTTTAAAATTATTATTGAAAAAATGGGTAAATTTAAAATTGAAAAATATTTAGATTCATTACAGGATGATGTTAATGTAATTGATGTATCGAATAAAAATTTAAATTATTTACCAGATTTATCAAGATTTAAAAAATTAGAAAAATTATTTTGTGACGGAAATAATTTAACATTATTACCAATATTACCTGAAAATTTAAAAGAGCTATATTGTTATGGTAATAAATTAACGTCATTACCAATTTTACCTAAAAATTTAAAATTTTTATATTGTGTTAGTAATAATTTAACATCATTGCCAATTTTACCTGAAAATTTAAAAGAGTTACAATGTGCTTATAATAAATTAACGTCATTACCAGTTTTACCTGAAAAATTGAAACTGTTACGATGTTATAGTAATAATTTAATATCATTGCCAATTTTACCTGAAAATTTAAAAGAGATATATTGTGATAGTAATAAATTAACGTCATTACCAATTTTACCTGTAAATTTAAAATGGTTAAATTGTTCCAATAATAAATTAACATCATTACCAATTTTACCTGAAAAATTAGAAATATTAAGTTGTTATGAAAATAATTTAGTATTATTGCCAAATTTACCCGAAAATTTAACAAAGTTATTATTTTATGATAATCCAATACGTAATATAATACCGTATAACAATTATTTATGTATAACAAAGAAACAAATAAAAATTTTAAATAATTTTCGATATTTATATTATTGTTTAAAATATAGAAAAAGATTTTTTAAAATGATGGAACCAATAATAAAAAAGAGATATCATCCAAAATATTTGTATAATTTAAATGAAGAGGATGATTTGGATGAAAAATTAGGGGAATGGTAATATTTTATTCTTTTTTTAAAAAAAATTGAAATAAATTATTTTAAATTTATTATAAAAAAATGGGTAATTATCATAGTGTTGAAAAATATTTAGATTCATTACCTTATGACATTAAAAAAATTGACGTATCATATAAAAATTTAGAATATTTACCTGATTTATCAAGATTTAAAAAATTAAAAGTATTAATATGTTCTTATAATAAATTAACATCATTACCACTTTTACCCAAAAATTTAAAAGAGTTATATTGTTATAATAATAAATTAACATCATTACCAATTTTACCTGAAAATTTAGAAAGATTAGATTGTAATTTTAATGAATTTACGGTGTTACCAATGTTACCTGAAAATTTAGAAATATTAAATTGTTATAATAATAAATTAACGTCATTATCAAATTTATCTGAAAATTTAAAAGAATTATATTGTGGAAATAATAAATTAACATCATTACCAATTTTACCTAAAAATTTAGAAAGATTAGATTGTAATTTTAATGAATTTACGGTGTTACCAATGTTACCTGAAAATTTAGAAATATTAAATTGTTATAATAATAAATTAACATCATTATCAAATTTATCTGAAAATTTAAAAGAATTATATTGTGGAAATAATAAATTAACATCATTACCAATTTTACCTAAAAATTTAGAAAGATTAGATTGTAATTTTAATGAATTAACGTCATTGCCAATTTTTCCTGAAAATTTAAAAGAGTTATGTTGTGGTAATAATAAATTAACATCATTACCAGTTTTACCTGAAAAAATGAAAATATTAAATTGTTCTTTTAATAATTTAACATCATTGCCAGTTTTATCTAAAAATTTAAAAGATTTATCTTGTTCTTATAATAATTTGACATTATTGTCAATTTTACCTGAAAATTTAGAAACATTAGATTGTTTTAATAATAAATTAATATCATTACCAGTTTTACCTGAAAATTTAAAAGGATTGTTCTATTTTTGTAATCCGATACATGACATAATATATAAATATGGTAATAATTTAAATATGATAAAGAAACGAATAAAAATATGGAATAATTTTCGATATTTATATTATTGTTTAAAATATAGAAAAAGATTTTTTAAAATGATGGAACCAATAATAAAAAAGAGATATCATCCAAGTTATTTGGATGATTTGAAGGAAGAGGATGATTTGGATAAAAAATTAGGCGAATGGTAATATTTTATTTTTTTTTTCTTTTTTTGAAAAAAATTGAAATGAATATTTAAAAATTTATTATGAAAAAAAATGGGTAATAAGCATAGTGTTGAAAAATATTTAGATTCATTATCGGAAGATGTTGAAACAATTGACGTATCATATAAAAATTTAGAATATTTACCAGATTTATCAAGATTTAAAAATTTGAAACAGTTACGATGTTATAATAATAAATTAACGTCATTACCTATTTTACCTGAAAATTTAAAAGAGTTATATTGTTATAATAATAAATTAACATCATTACCAGTTTTACCTGAAAATTTAGAAAGATTATATTGTGGTTATAATAGGTTAATATCGTTGACAGTTTTACCTAAAAAATTAAAAATATTAAGTTGTTATGATAATAATTTAACGTCATTACCAATATTACCTGAAAATTTAGAAAGATTACATTGTGGTAATAGTAATTTAACGGCATTACCAATTTTACCTAAAAATTTAAAAGAGTTATATTGTCATAATAATAATTTAATGTCATTACCAATATTACCTGAAAATTTAAAAGAGTTATATTGTGGTAGTAATAAATTACCATCATTACCAGTTTTACCTGAAAATTTAGAAAGATTATATTGTGGTTATAATAGGTTAACATCGTTGCCAGTTTTACCTAAAAATTTAGAAAGATTATATTGTAATAATAATAATTTAAAATCATTGCCGGTTTTACATGACAATTTAACAAATTTATTATTTTTTGATAATCCGATAAATAACATAATACCGTGTAACTATTATTTGTCTATAACAAAGAAACAAATAATAATTTGGAATAATTTTCGATATTTATTTTATTGTTTAAAATATAGAAAAAGATTTTTGAGAATGATGGAACCAATAATAAAAAAGAGATATCATCCAAAATATTTGTATGATTTGAAGGAAGATGATGATTTGGATAAAAAATTGGGCGAATGGTGATATTTTATTCTTTTTTTTATTTTTTTGAAAAAAATTGAAATGAATATTTAAAAATTTATTATGAAAAAAAATGGGTAATAAGCATAGTGTTGAAAAATATTTAGATTCATTATCGGAAGATGTTGAAACAATTGACGTATCATTTAAAGATTTATATTATTTACCGGATTTATCAAGATTTAAAAATTTGAAACAGTTACGATGTTATAATAATAAATTAACGTCATTACCTATTTTACCTGAAAATTTAGAAATATTAAATTGTTATAATAATAAATTAACATCATTATCAAATTTACCTGAAAATTTAAAAGAATTATATTGTGGATATAATAAATTAACGTCATTATCATTTTTACCTAAAAAATTAAAAATATTAAGTTGTTATGATAATAATTTAACGTCATTACCAATATTACCTGAAAATTTAAAAGAGTTATATTGTTATAATAATAATTTAACGGCATTACCAATTTTACCTGAAAATTTAAAAGAGTTATATTGTTATAATAATAATTTAACATCATTACCAGTTTTACCTGAAAATTTAAAACAGTTAAAATGTCATTATAATAATTTAACGGCATTGCCAATTTTACCTGAAAATTTAAAAAGATTAAATTGTTCCATTAATAAATTAACATCATTACCAGTTTTACCCGAAAATTTAACAAATTTATTATTTTTTGATAATCCGATACATGACATAATATATGGTAATAATTTAAATATGATAAAGAAACAAATAATAATTTGGAATAATTTTCGATATTTATATTATTGTTTAAAATATAGAAAAATATTTTTGAAAATGATGGAACCAGTAATAAAAAAGAGATATCATCCAAGTTATTTGGATGATTTGAAGGAAGAGGATGATTTGGATAAAAAATTAGGCGAATGGTGATATTTTATTCTTTTTTTAAAAAAATTGAAATGAATATTTAAAAATTATTATGAAAAAATGGGTGAATATAATATAAAAAAATATTTAGATTCATTATCGGAAGATGTTGAAACAATTGACGTATCATGTATGAGAATAAATTATTTACCAGATTTATTAAGATTTAAAAATTTGAAAGAGTTACTATGTTATAATAATAATTTAATATCATTACCAATTTTACCTGAAAATTTAAAAGAGTTATATTGTGGTAATAATAATTTAACGTCATTATCAAATTTGCCTGAAAATTTAGAAAAATTATATTGTTCTAATAATAATTTGACATCATTATCAAATTTACCTAAAAAATTAGAAATATTATGTTGTGATTATAATAAATTGACATCATTACCAGTTTTACCTGAAAATTTGAAACTGTTACGATGTTATAGTAATAATTTAATATCATTGCCAGTTTTACCTGAAAATTTAATAGAGTTATGTTGTGGTCATAATAATTTAACATCATTACCAGTTTTATCTAAAAATTTAAAAGAGTTATCTTGTTCTTATAATAATTTAATATCATTGCCAATTTTACCTGAAAATTTAGAAAGAATAAATTGTTCCACTAATAAATTAACATCATTACCAGTTTTACCTGAAAATTTAAAAGTATTGTTCTATTTTTGGAATCCGATACATGACATAATACATAAATATGGTAATAATTTAAATATGATAAAGAAACGGATAAAAATCTGGAATAATTTTCGTCATTTATTTTATTGTTTAAAATATAGAAAAATATTTTTGAGAATGATGGAACCAGTAATAAAAAAGAGATATCATCCGAGTTATTTGGATGATTTAATGGAAGAGGATGATTTGGATGAAAAATTAGGGGAATGGTGATATTTTATTATTTTTTTATTTTAAAAAAAATTGAAATGAATATTTTAAAATTATAGTAAAAAAATGGGTGAATATAATATAAAAAAATATTTAGATTCATTATCGGATAATGTTGATGTAATTGATGTATCATGTATGAGAATAAATTATTTACCGGATTTATCAAGATTTAAAAAATTAGAAAAATTAATTTGTTGTCATAATAATTTAACATCATTGCCAGTTTTACCAGAAAATTTAAAAGGGGTAAATTGTTCTTATAATAATTTAAATTATTTGCCAGATTTATCGGTATTTAAAAAATTAGAAATATTACATTGTTCTTTTAATAAATTAACATCATTATCAATTTTACCTGAAAATTTAAAAATATTAAGTTGTTATGGTAATAATTTAACGTCATTGCCAATTTTGCCTGAAAATTTAAAAATATTAAACTGTTATAATAATAATTTAATGTTATTGCCAGTTTTACCTGAAAATTTAAAATGGTTAAATTGTTCTGATAATAAATTAATATCATTACCAGTTTTACCTGAAAATTTAAAAACGTTATATTGTTATAATAATAAATTAACATCATTGCCAATTTTACCTGAAAATCTAGAAAGATTAGATTGTTCCATTAATAAATTAACATCATTACCATTTTTATCTGAAAATTTAAAATTCTTGTTTTATTCAAAAAATCCAATACATGACACAATATATGATTATGATAATAATTTAAATATGATAAAGAAACGGATAAAAATCTGGAATAATTTTTGTCATTTGTATTATTGTTTAAAATATAGAAAAATATTTTTGAGAATGATGGAACCAGTAATAAAAAAGAGATATCATCCGAGTTATTTGGATGATTTAACTGAAAAGGATGATTTGGATGAAAAATTAGGGGAATGGTAATATTTTATTTTTTTTATTTTTTGAAAAAAAATTGAAATGTATATTTTAAAATTATAGTAAAAAAATGGGCAAATATAATATAAAAAAATATTTAGATTCATTACCAGATGATATTGAAACACTTGACGTATCATATAAAGATTTGAATTATTTACCAGATTTATCAAGATTTAAAAAATTAAAAATATTATATTGTTATGGAAATTATTTAATCACATTGTCAATTCTACCTGAAAATTTAAAAGAGTTATGGTGCAATAACAACAATTTAACATCATTGCCAGTTTTACCTGAAAATTTAAAAAGATTAGATTGTTATAATAATAAATTAACATCATTACCTGTTTTACCTAAAAAATTAAAAGAGTTATGTTGTTTTTTTAATAATTTAATATCATTACCAATTTTACCTGAAAATTTAAAAATATTAAGTTGTTATTATAATAATTTAACATCATTACCAGTTTTACCCGAAAATTTAAAAAAGTTATATTGTCATTATAATAATTTATCATCATTGCCAATTTTACCTGAAAATTTAGAAAGATTACATTGTTATAATAATAAATTAACATCATTACCTATTTTACCAGAAAATTTAAAAGAGTTATATTATAATAGTAATCCAATTTATGATATAATATTAAATGACAGTAATATTAATACAATAAATAAAAACATAAAAATATGGAATAATTTTTGTCATTTGTATTATTGTTTAAAATATAGAAAAAGATTTTTGAGAATGATGGAACCGATAATAAAAAAAAGATATCATCCGAGTTATTTGGATGATTTAACTGAAAAGGATGATTTGGATGAAAAATTGAACAGATGGTGATATTTTATTCTTTTTTTATTTTTTTTATTTTTTGAAAAAAATTGAAATGTATATTTTAAAATTATAGTAAAAAAATGGGCAAATATAATATAAAAAAATATTTAGATTCATTATCGGATAATGTTGATGTAATTAATATACCATGTTTAGATTTAGATTATTTACCGGATTTATCAAGATTTAAAAAATTAAAAATATTATATTGTTATGGAAATTATTTAATCACATTGTCAATTCTACCTGAAAATTTAAAAGAGTTATATTGTAATAATAATAATTTAACATCATTGCCAGTTTTACCTGAAAATTTAAAAAGATTAGATTGTTATAATAATAAATTAACATCATTACCTGTTTTACCCCAAAATTTAAAAACATTATATTGTTATGATAATAATTTAACGTCATTACCAATTTTACCTAAAAAATTAGAAACATTATCTTGTCCTTATAATAAATTAACATCATTACCAGTTTTACCTGAAAATTTAAAAGAGTTATATTGTCATTATAATAATTTATCATCATTGCCAATTTTACCTGAAAATTTAGAAAGATTATATTGTGGTAATAATAATTTAACGTCATTACCTATTTTACCAGAAAATTTAAAAGAGTTATATTATAATAGTAATCCAATACATGACATAATATATGAATATGATAATAATTTAAATATGATAAAGAAACGGATAAAAATATGGAATAATTTTCGTCATTTATTTTATTGTTTAAAATATAGAAAAAGATTTTTGAGAATGATGGAACCAGTAATAAAAAAGAGATATCATCCAAGTTATTTGGATGATTTAACGGAAGATGATAATTTAGATGAAAAATTGAACAGATGGTGATATTTTATTTTTTTTTATTTTTTTGAAAAAAATTGAAATGAATATTTTAAAAATATTGTTGAAAAAATGAATGGTAAATTTGATATAGATAAATATTTGGATTCATTACCAGATGATGTTGAAAAAATTGATGTATCATATAAAAAATTAAATTATTTGCCAGATTTATCGAGATTTAAAAAATTGGAAAAATTATTTTGTAATGGCAATAAATTAACATCATTGCCTATTTTACCTGAAAATTTAAAAGAGTTATATTGTGGTAATAATAATTTAACATCATTGCCAGTTTTACCTGAAAATTTAGAAAAATTATATTGCGGAAATAATAAATTAACGTCATTACCAATTTTACCTGAAAATTTAAAAATATTAGGTTGTTATTGTAATAATTTAATATCATTATCAATTTTACCTGAAAATTTAAAAGAGTTATATTGTGGTAATAATAAATTAACGTCATTACCAATTTTACCTGAAAATTTAAAAATATTAAGTTGTTATTATAATAATTTAACATCATTACCAGTTTTACCTGAAAATTTAAAAGAGTTATATTGTGGTAGTAATAAATTAACATCATTATCAATTTTACCTGAAAATTTAAAAATATTAAATTGTTATAATAATAATTTAACGTCATTGCCAGTTTTACATGTAAAATTAGAAATATTATTTTGTCATAATAATAAATTAATGTCATTACCAGTTTTACCTGAAAATTTAAAAGAGTTATGTTGTTCTAGTAATAAATTAACATCATTACCGGCTTTACCTGAAAATTTAAAATGGCTAAGTTTTTCTGGTAATAAATTAACATCATTACCACCAGTTTTACCTAAAAATTTAAAAAAGTTATTTTGTTCAAATAATAATTTAACATCATTACCAGTTTTACCTAAAAAATTAATATATTTTTCATTTTATGAAAATCCAATAAGTAATATAATACCGTATAACAATAACCTAAATATTATAAATAAAAACATAATAATTTGGAATAATTTTCGGAATTTATTTTATTGTTTAAAATATAGAAAAAAATTTTTGAAAATTATTGAACCGATAATAAAAAAAAGATATCATCCGAGTTATTTGTATGATTTGAAGGAAGATGATGATTTGGATAAAAAATTAGGGGAATGGTAATATTTTATTTTTTTTAATTATTTGAAAAAAATTGAAATGAATATTATAAAATTATTATAAACAAAATAAAAATGTTTGAGATAGATAAATATTTAGATTCATTGCCGGATAATGTTGATGTAATTAATGTATCATATAAAGATTTAGATTATTTACCGAATTTATCAAGATTTAAAAAATTAAAATGTTTATATTGTGATCATAATAAATTGACATCATTGCCAGTTTTACCAGAAAATTTAAAAATGTTAAAATGTTCTGATAATAAATTAACGTCATTATTGCCAATTTTACCTGAAAATTTAAAATTTTTATATTGTTATAATAATAATTTAACATCATTGCCAGTTTTGCCAAAAAATTTAAAAGAGTTATGTTGTTTTTATAATAAATTAACATCATTGCCAGTTTTATCTGAAAATCTAGAAAAATTAGATTGTTCCAATAATAAATTAACATCATTTTCAGTTTTACCCCAAAAATTAAAAGCATTATATTGTTATGGAAATCCAATAGATAAATTAATATATAACAATAATCCAAGTATGTTGAATAAAAACATAATAATTTTAAATAATTTTCGGCATTTATTTTATTGTTTAAAATATAGAAAAATATTTTTGAAAATGATGGAACCGATAATAAAAAAGAGATATCATCCAAGTTATTTGTATGATTTGAAGGAAGATGATGATTTGGATAAAAAATTGGACGGATGGTAATATTTTTATTTTTTTTAAAATTATTTGAAAAAAATTGAAATGAATTATTTTAAAATTATTATAAAAAAATGAATAATAAATTTGATGTTGAAAAATATTTGAATTCATTGCCGGATAATGTTAATATAATTGATGTATCAAAAAAGAATTTAAATTATTTGCCAGATTTATTAAGATTTAAAAAATTAAAAGTATTAATATGTTCTTATAATAAATTGACATCATTACCAGTTTTACCTAAAAATTTAAAAGAGTTATATTGTTATAATAATAAATTAACATCATTACCTATCTTACCTGAAAATTTAAAATGGTTAAATTGTTCTTATAATAAATTAATATCATTGCCAATTTTACCTGAAAATTTAAAAGGATTGTTCTATTTTTGTAATCCGATACGTGACATAATATTATATGATGGTAATATTAATACAATAAATAAAAACATAATAATTTGGAATAATTTTCAACATTTATTTTATTGTTTAAAATATAGAAAAATATTTTTGAAAATGATGGAACCAATAATAAAAAAGAGATATCATCCAAGTTATTTGTATGATTTGAAGGAAGATGATGATTTGGATAAAAAATTGGACGGATGGTGATATTTTTATTTTTTTTAAAATTATTTGAAAAAAATTGAAATGAATTATTTTAAAATTATTATAAAAAAATGAATAATAAATTTGATGTTGAAAAATATTTGAATTCATTGCCGGATAATGTTGAAAAAATTAATTTATCAAATAAACATTTAAATTATTTGCCGGATTTATCAAGATTTAAAAATATACAACATTTATATTGTAATAGCAATTATTTAAGATCATTGCCAGTTTTACCTGATAAATTAAAAATATTGTATTGTGATTCTAATGAACTTACAGCATTACCGGTTTTACCTAAAAATTTAAAAAAGTTATCTTGTAGTAACAATAAATTAACGTCATTGCCAGTTTTACCTGAAAAATTTGAAATATTATCTTGTTCTATTAATGATTTAACATCGTTGCCAGTTTTACCTGAAAATTTAAAAGAGTTATATTGTGGTAATAATAATTTAACATCATTATCAAATTTACCTAAAAAATTAAAAATATTATCTTGTCCTTATAATAAATTAACATCATTACCAATTTTACCTGAAAATTTAAAAGAGTTATATTGTTATGGTAATAATTTAACGGCATTACCAATTTTACCTGAAAATTTAGAAGAGTTATCTTGTTCTAGTAATAAATTAACATCATTGCCAGTTTTACCTGAAAATTTAAAAGAGTTATATTGTCATTATAATAAATTATCATCATTGCCAATTTTACCTGAAAATTTAGAAAGATTAGATTGTTATAATAATAAATTAACATCATTACCAGTTTTACCTGAAAATTTAAAAGGATTGTTCTATTTTAAAAATCCAATAAGTGACATAATATATGAGGATGATCTAAATATTATAAATAAAAAAATAATAATTTTAAATAATTTTCGTCATTTATATTATTGTTTAAAATATAAAAAAAGATTATGGAAAATGATGGAATCAGTAATAAAAAAGAGATATCATCCGAAATATTTGTATGATTTGAAGGAAGAGGATGATTTGGATGAGAAATTAGGGGCATGGTGATATTTTATTTTTTTTTTTATTAATTAAAAAAAATTGAAATGAATATTTTAAAATTATTGTGGAAAAAATGGACGATAAATTTGATTTTGAAAAATATTTAGATTTATTGTCGGATGATGTTGAAATAATCAATTTATCATTTAGAAATTTAAATTATTTGCCAGATTTATCGAGATTTAAAAAATTAGAATGTTTATATTGTGATCATAATAAATTGACATCATTACCAATTTTACCTGAAAATTTAAAAGAGTTATATTGCAGTTATAATAAATTAATGTCATTATCAATTTTACCTGAAAAATTACAAATATTGAATTGTTCAAATAATGAATTAACATCATTGCCAATTTTACCTGAAAATTTAAAAGAGTTATATTGTGGTAATAATAATTTAACATCATTATCAAATTTACCTAAAAAATTAAAAATATTATCTTGTCCTTTTAATAAATTAACATCATTACCAATTTTACCTGAAAATTTAAAAGAGTTATATTGTTATGGTAATAATTTAACGGCATTACCAATTTTACCTGAAAATTTAGAAGAGTTATCTTGTTCTAGTAATAAATTAACATCATTGCCAGTTTTACCTGAAAATTTAAAAGAGTTATATTGTCATTATAATAAATTATCATCATTGCCAATTTTACCTGAAAATTTAGAAAGATTAGATTGTTATAATAATAAATTAACATCATTACCAGTTTTACCTGAAAAATTAAAAGGATTGTTCTATTTTAAAAATCCAATAAGTGAAATAATAGTATATAATTATGATTATGATTATGATTATGATGTTTTAAACAAAAATATAAAAATCTGGAATAATTTTCGTCATTTATATTATTGTTTAAAATATAGAAAAATATTTTTGAAAATAATGGAACCAGTAATAAAAAAGAGATATCATCCAAAATATTTGTATGATTTAACGGAAGATGATGATTTGAATGAAAAATTGGACGAATGGTGATATTTTATTTTTTTTTTATTCCCCCAAAAAATTGAAATGAATATTTTAAAATTATAGTAAAAAAATGGGTGAATATAACATAAAAAAATATTTTGATTCATTGCCGGACAATGTTGAAATAATTAATTTATCAAATAAATATTTAGGTTATTTGCCAGATTTATCAAGATTTAAAAAATTAGAAATATTATATTGTGATTGTGATGAATTGACATCATTGCCAATTTTACCTGAAAATTTAAAAGAGTTACATTGTGGTAATAATAATTTAACGTCATTATCAAATTTACCTAAAAAATTAATAATATTATCTTGTGAATATAATAAATTAACATCATTACCAGTTTTACCTGAAAATTTAAAAGAGTTATATTGTTATAATAATAAATTAACGTCATTACCAGTTTTACCTGAAAATTTAAAAGAGTTTTCTTGTTCTAACAATAAATTAACATTATTACCAGTTTTACCTGAAAATTTAAAATGGTTAAATTTATCCGGTAATAAATTAACATCATTACCACCAGTTTTACCTAAAAATTTACAATTTTTATATTGTAATAATAATAATTTAATGTCATTACCGCCAGTTTTACCTGAAAATTTAGAAAGATTATATTGTTATACTAATAAATTAATATCATTGCCAATTTTACCTGAAAATTTAAAAACGTTATATTATTATTGTAATCCAATAAGTAATATAATACCGTATAACAATAACCTAAATATTATAAATAAAAACATAATAATTTGGAATAATTTTCTGCATTTATTTTATTGTTTAAAATATAGAAAAAGATTTTTGAGAATGATGGAACCAGTAATAAAAAAAAGATATCATCCGAGTTATTTGTATAATTTGAATGAACAGGATGATTTGGATGAAAAATTAAACGAATGGTGATATTTTATTATTTTTTCAAAAAAAATTGAAATGAATATTTTTAATTTTTTAAAACAAAATGAAAAAATTTAATATAGATAAATATTTGGATTCATTACCAGATGATGTTGAAAAAATTGATGTATCATTTAAAGATTTAGATTATTTACCAGATTTATCAAGATTTAAAAAATTAGAAACATTATTTTGTTCTTTTAATAAATTAACGTCATTGCCAGTTTTACCTAAAAATTTAAAAGAGTTATATTGTGGTAATAATAAATTATTATCATTGCCGATTTTACCTGAAAAATTAGAAATAATATATTGTTTTTGTAATGAATTAACATTATTACCATTTT
>Ga0214923_10002168_pt1 | contig 26582 bp, 23 predicted proteins | sample LL1510_MetaG_FD_177993 | JGI IMG/M metagenome (GOLD analysis project Ga0214923, IMG submission 177993) | Freshwater microbial communities from Lake Lanier, Atlanta, Georgia, United States - LL-1510 | ecosystem: Environmental > Aquatic > Freshwater > Lake | place: USA: Georgia | collected...
TTACTTTTGATCGCGGAGTTCCTCTAAAAACACATTTGATCGATGCGAAGACGGGTCGATTCAGACTCACTGGCGAGTTGCAAGGGCTTCCAGTTGCAGGAGAGAGCCTTGTCGACCACTTGGAAGTGACAAAGGCTCAGATTGGCCCTGGTGAGAGCTACTGGGTCCACGAAAATCAAGGTAGCCTCGCTATCCCAAGCGACCATGGACTTGGCGATGGCATTTTACTCTCTTCGGCTTATCGTGAGAAAGGGGTCTCTCTTGGCGACCGAGGCTACATCTCTTTCATGACAGGGACTTCAACCTCAGTTCAAGAGCAGAAAAGCGCTGTCTATGTTGCAGGTTTTTTCGATCCAGGCATTGTTCCAATGGCAGGCAAGGTGCTCTTTGTTTCTCCTGACCTCATGCGCACCTTCGAAGGCAATCTCTCTCTTCCAGACCAGATGTTTTCTAATGGCATCAACGTATGGCTTGATAATCCGGAAGACGCTGTAGCAGCAAGCCAAGCCATCCAAGGAGAACTTGAGCGCCGCGGGATTGCCAAATACTGGCATGTAGAGTCATTTTACGACTTCGAATTCTCGCGCCCCATCTTGCAACAATTTGACTCTGACAAGACACTCTTCACCTTGATCGCTATCATGATCTTGACAGTTGCCTGCTCGAACATCATCAGCATGTTGATCCTTCTCGTGAATGATAAGAAGCGTGAGATTGGGATTTTACAGGCTCTGGGAGCTTCACCAAAGAGAATCGGGATAATTTTTGGGATGTGTGGACTCTTCACGGGGTTGATCAGCTGTCTTTTTGGGACTCTGCTCGCCATCTTGACTCTCAAAAACCTGTCATCGCTTGTCCTCTTCCTCAACTTCTTGAAAGGCCATGAAATCTTCCAAAAAATGTTCTTCGGAGGCGATCTTCCAAACGCGGTGAGTCTATCTGCTCTCTTCTTTGTGTTAGGAGCAACCGTCCTGATCTCTGTATTAGCTGGACTTGTACCAGCTCTCAAAGCAGCGCGGATACGCCCCTCTGAAATCCTAAGGAGAGAGGGATGACACTAGAAGCTTTCGAAATCAGCAAATCCTTCGATCACCCTGAAAAAGTTGTGGTGCTGAAAAACATCAACCTCAAAGTCGAAGCGGGCAGCAGCGTGGCCATTATGGGAGCTTCTGGAGAGGGCAAAAGCACTCTCCTTCATATCCTAGGCACTCTAGAAGCGCCAACGACTGGCACACTGCTGATCAGCGGCCAAAAACTACCGACAGACGAGCTGCGCAATCAGAAGATTGGTTTTGTCTTCCAATCATTCAACCTCCTTGATGACTACACAGTCTTGCAAAACGTCCTGATGCCAGCTCTCATCGGCGGCTTTGAAGCCAAAGAGCGCGCTTTGAAACTTCTCGCGCGAGTTGGTCTTTCTCACAGAGCTACCTTTGCAGCAAAACTACTTTCTGGAGGAGAAAAACAGCGTGCAGCCATCGCACGTGCTCTCATCAATAATCCCGATATCATCCTAGCCGATGAACCTTCTGGAAACCTTGACCACACAACGTCCATCATGATCCACAATCTACTTCTAGATTGTGTAAGAGAGGAGGGCAAAGCTTTAATCGTTGTAACTCACGATCAAACACTTGCCAACCTCTGCGACAAAACCTATCACCTAATTAATGGCGAGTTAAAATGCCCACTATGACACAAAAACCGATCATCAACTACCTACAACAACAACTAGAGCAGCTCAAAGAAACTGGTTTGTACAAAACAGAGCGCGTGATCTCTTCCCCTCAACAGGCAGAAGTTGAGCTATCAGATCATACCCATGTGCTCAATTTCTGTTCTAACAATTACTTGGGCCTTGCTAATCATCCCCGTGTTCTCAAAGCAGCTGAAGAGAGCTACGCAAAATATGGCTTTGGCCTAGCCTCTGTACGCTTCATTTGCGGAACACAAGAGATTCATATTGAACTTGAAAAGAGAATCTCCAATTTCTTAAAGACAGATTCTACAATTCTTTACGGCTCTTGTTTCGATGCCAATGGCGGTCTTTTTGAGACGCTACTAGGCGCTGAGGATGCCGTAATTTCAGACTCGTTGAATCATGCCAGCATTATTGACGGCATTCGTCTTTGTAAAGCGAAGCGCTTTCGTTATAAAAACAACGACATGAAAGACTTGGAAGAGAGATTGATCGAAGCACAAGATTGTCGTTTCCGCTTGATCGCTACAGATGGCGTATTTTCAATGGACGGCATTATTGCTAACCTGAGTGCTGTCTGTGATCTTGCTGATAAGTATAATGCACTTGTGATGATTGACGACTGTCATGCTACCGGTTTTATGGGGGCTGAAGGTCGAGGCACGCAGGAGCATTGCGATGTGATGGGCCGAGTGGACATCATTACGGGCACGCTGGGCAAAGCGCTGGGCGGAGCTTCAGGAGGCTTCACATCGGGTCGCAGAGAGATCATTGAATGGCTGCGTCAGCGATCACGTCCCTACCTTTTCTCCAACACGCTCGCTCCCAGTATTGCGAGTGCTTCGGTAGAGGTGTTTAATCTTTTAGAGACAGAGGGAGATGAGCTACGTCGCCGTCTTTTTGCCAATGCCAATCACTTCCGCACGAAGATGACGAGTTTGGGCTTTAAGTTGGCGGGTCAAGATCACCCGATTATTCCGGTGATGTTGGGTGATGCGAAGCTCACACAGATTTTTGCGAAAAAGATGCTGGAGGAAGGCATCTACGTCATTGGTTTCTTCTATCCTGTCGTGCCACAGGAGGCAGCGCGTATCCGTACGCAGATGTCTGCTGTTCACACGATAGCGGAAGTAGACCAGGCTATCGCAGCTTTTGAAAAAATAGGAAAAGAACTGAGGGTAATCTAGGATGAAAGCCATAGTAAAAAAAGAAGCGGGCAGAGGACTTTCTTGGGAGGAGGTACCCATCCCAACCTACGGTAGCCGCGATCTTCTGGTAAAAGTAGAGAAGACGTCGATCTGCGGTACTGACATTCACCTTTATGAATGGGATGCTTGGGCAAGTAAAACATTGCCCGTCCCATCCGTAATTGGTCACGAATTTGTGGGCCATATCGTTGACATGGGCGACGAGGTCAAAGATTTTAAGATTGGTCAGCGTATTTCTGCTGAAGGCCACATCACATGCGGCATCTGCCGTCATTGCCGTACAGGTCAGCGGGTGCTTTGCCCTGAGACGATCGGCATTGGAGTGAACCGCGATGGAGCTTTTGCTGAGTATGTGAGCATACCGGCAGAAAACGCCTTTCCAATACCGGATGATATAAAAAGTGAGATAGCCTCTCTCTTCGACCCATTAGGAAACGCTGTGCACACAGCGCTCTCCTTTGATCTAGTCGGTAAGAACGTACTGATCACGGGAGCTGGACCGATTGGCGTCATGACTATCGCCGTTGTCAAGAAAGCGGGGGCTAGGAGCGTTGTCATTTCTGATGTCAATCCCTACCGCTTAGAATTGGCGAAGAAGATGGGACCCGATCGCGTTGTGAATGTTGCAGAAGAGAATTTGACCGATGTCTTGAAAGAGATGGGTCTCACAGGCTTTGATGTCTGTCTTGAGATGTCAGGCAGCCCGAAAGCGTTTGGTGAGCTACCGAAGCTTGCTATTCATGGCGGTAAGCTTGTGCTTCTCGGTATTCTCCCTGTCACTGCTCAGTTAGACTGGCATGCTGTTATGTTCAAGATGCTGACAATTAAAGGCATCTACGGAAGAGAGATTTTCAACACTTGGTATCAAGTGTGTGACATGTTACAGTCGGGACTTGACATTTCGCCTGTGATCACACATCGTCTGAAAGCGGCGGATTTCCAGAAGGGTTTCGACGCCATGTTGTCAGGGCAGAGCGGAAAGGTGATTCTCGATTGGACTCAAAGTTAGAAAAAGCGATAGCAAGCGTGCTTCCGGATAGGCCAGCCTATGCGGCAGCGCGCTATGCTTTGCTTTCTGGGGGTAAGCGTTTGCGACCCAAACTTGTCTTGCTTACTGTTGAGGCGCTTGGCGGTGATCTAGATGAAGCTTTAGCACCTGCTGTAGCCCTTGAGATGATACACACCTACTCCCTGATTCACGACGATCTTCCCTGCATGGATGATGATGATTTTAGGCGAGGTAAGCCGACTGTCCACCGCGCTTTTGATGAAGCTACGGCGGTTTTAGCGGGCGATCTATTGCTGACTCACGCCTTCCTCATCTTAGCTCATAAGCCGGAGTTGGTGGCTATTTTAGCTGAGGCTGCTGGGGCAGAAGGAATGCTTGGGGGGCAATTATTGGATCTACAAGAGTGCAAGGATGTAGATCTGTTGCATGGACTCAAAACAGGTGCTCTTTTCCGCTGCGCTTTGCATTTTGGAGCGCTTCTGGGCAAGGCTGATCCAAAACCATTCATTGAATTTGGAGAGAGCTTTGGCCTACTTTTTCAAGCGCTGGATGATTTAGAGGATGGTGATCCTTTGGCGAGTGGGGAGCGGGTGGAAAGACTTTATAGAAGATGCTTGGAAAGACTCCCCCACCCCGTTTTTGAACAGCTGCTATCCTCTATCTTTGCTGCAAATCATTAGACATCTTGCATAACCCAATTTTCGTGCCCGTGAGCGTGCCGGTGCCCGACCAGATTTTCATATAACTGAAGCTTTAGTATATCGAAACGATTACAGAAGAGAGAAAATGGGTATTAGATCATAAAAAATTGGATGTTTATCAAATTGCGATAGAATTTGTAGTGTTAGCTGATGGAATTGTAGAGCACTTACAAAGAGGGAGAGCCTATTTGAGTGACCAACTACATAAGGCAGCTCTCTCAATTCCGTTAAATATTGCTGAAGGTGCAGGTGGATATGCTGTGGAGGAGAAAGCCCGGTTTTATCGCATGGCTAAAAGATCTGCCACTGAATGTGCAGGCATACTGGATCTATGTCAGAGATGGCAGTTAATAGATGCGCAACACCAAACCAAGGGACGAGAATTCATTATCCGTATTGTGTCTATGTTGATCAAAATGATACCAAGATAGGTCGGGCACCGGTACGGGCACGAAAATTGGGTGATGCAAGATGTCTATTATTCTTCAAGAGATGGGAGATGCCAATCGATAGCTCAATGGATAATAAATCTGACCCCTGGAAAATTCAAAACAATTGTAATAAAGCTCTCCCCCATAAAGGTGAAAAACTTCACCATCGATAACTTTGAGCATACAATGCGTACGAGTCCAAGGATACATCCAATTCACATCGCCGACACAAAAAATAGCAGGCAATCCATATTCAGCTCTTAAGGCACTCTCGACCATTTCCGGTTCTAATATTCTTAAACGAGCGGCGATGAGCGCATTTCTTAAATAATTAGCCCAGTACCTTAGCGTATAATTGTCTGTATTTGAATAGGGTTCTATGATTCTCTGACATGCTCGAGCATCGAGAGTAACACCTAGCCTTTTAAATACTTCAGGGATTTTAGCTTGTATATCCGTCAATGTAAATGTCTGCTCAGGCAAAAGTTTGACATTTGATAAGCTTATAGCCGTTTCTTCCATTGCGATTGGTTCAGCAGGTCTAACATCACATGCAACTGATTGTAACTTTGCAACATCAGTCGTAAACGCATGTTTCCTTGAGCGAAGGATTACAAAGGTAGAGGGAGGTAATGGCGGCAAAATTGTTTTAGCGGATTCTAAATATTCCATGGGCGACGGACTAGGAATGGAAACTTCCATAAAAGCCACTTGACCTAACGCAGTGAGAGCGTCACTTACATTTCCTCCACTCTGCGACAGACAACAGAGATCACCAAAGTCTTCAGACGTGAAACCTTCAACATCGATGAAGGGCAAAAATCGCTCCTTTAATCTTTCGCACCATCTAAGCGGATCGGGATGCTGTGAGAAAATTACTTCTCGATAGTCTCGTGGTATCAGTTCTTGTAAATGACGAACAAGTTCTGTAAATTCATTAACTACAATCGTATTCCTACCTTTAACCACGACAATCCTTCGGGCGTGCAGAAAGAGCCTTTGGAGACGATCCGGATTAGATCCTGTATAGGGATAGGTAGCTTGATCTATTGTGAATGTCCCCTCCCCAAGACTCACTGTACCCGGATTGGCATCCCATAACCAAACAGAATTGCTAAAGATGTTATATAATATTTTACCATAAAGCGTTTCTAATTCATTCGTTTCTATAAATGCCGAGACTAATGCGCGAATAAAAGGATCCCTCAGATCTCTTGGATCGTTACTAAAACAAACACTTCCATTGACAGCTCCCAGCTGAGAGCAGTGCAACAATATGGTTTGCAGCACATTACGAATATAAGAAGAGTAAATGCTTTGTAAATGTGGATTGGACAATAGAGATCCAAGTGACAAATCACTCTCTATACCATTGAGACGATAAGCGTCGACTATTTCCTCCAATACAGGGGGAAACGAAGACATTTGCTTTATATCAGCACTGAGATCTTCTGACCTAATACACTGTCCTTGCATTAAACTTGCGATATCAAAATGCACTTGCCTGTTCAGATAAAAATAACCTGAATCAAGCAGAGAGAGCACAAGATTCAATAGATCTTCAAATCCATTTGCGATTGAGAATTTTAATGCTGAAATAGCGCAGCAATTCCTCTCCGTATCAGGTTGAACGATATCCGCAAAAAACATCTGAACAACCCATCGTTTGAAATCTAAAAGGCTAAGCTCTCTATTTTCTGGAAATTTTAGATCGATCCTACAGAATTTATGTAAACTCTGATGAACGTTGATAGAACGACTCAAAAAAAAGGAATTTTTTTGAAACTGATCAAGAACTAAAAGGAGGTGCTTATAATATTGAGGCTCAAGATAAAATGGAATTTTGCTGTTCGTTAAAAGCGTGCGTACGCAAGCGATTCCCATCTTAGATATCGCAGGGTCATCGGTAATCAAAAGCTGGGAAATGAGACTCAGCAGATAGTGCATACTTCCAGCTGGAATCTTCATGATATGAGGCCAACAAGCTTGATAATGCCTAGTGATTAGAGCTTCAAGCTGCTCTTCTATCTGAAATTTTAAAATATCACTAAAGAAGGGCTGGTTAGCAGATTGCTTAAAATCGTCTTTAGCTAGATAGGCTAAGGAGGCTATTTCTGTATAAACCTCTTCAGCAGATGTGCATTTTTGAATATTAATTTTAATTCTTAGAAGGAGCTCAGGATGATCGCGCAACCGTGTATTGAGAAGCTCTAAAGCTTGAGAGATAGCCTCTCCTTCTTCCTTGCTACAACATTTAGGCAGAGTCCAAGTAATACGAGATGCCTTACTCGAAGGGCCATCATCAGAGTGAAATGTGAATCGAGGTCTATCTACGCTTGAAGTCATAATTTATTTTTAAAATCGAATATAAATAATAAACATTTAGAATATTAAATTCAATTATAATCCAAAGAAACCAACTTAATAACATTTACAACAAATAAGTTCATAAATGATGACCATCATTTGTGAATTTATTTGTTGTAAATGAAGTAAAGCTAAGCCCGCAAATGCAGAGGCATGATAAACCAGCCTGAATCATGTTCATCTTCAGGGATTATCCACTCTCTGCGGCGGCCCCACTGCCTTACCTCAACTAGTTTATAAGACCCACTTTCAATTTTTTTTGGCTCTAAGCGGAGCCTAGTATGTCGACGCTTGCCATCAATCCAGTTCAAATCCCCTATGTAATGAGCTTTAGGCAAACCAAGCTCCTTCCTCAGCAGAGCCTCGATATCAGCAGGGTTTGGAACAGCCAAACCATATTTGATAAGAATAAGCCTCAAGCGGCGCGCCCATACTTCTGGCAAATTAGCGCTCCTCACTGACAACTCACTTTCTATTTGCCTCAACTGACTCTTCCGAAAATCGACTCGCAATTTAGACAAAATCCGACCTAAGACTCGATTCACATCTCCCACCGATAAATTTTCTTGAGACTCCTTCCCTTCTAATCTTCGAGGATCTTCAGCTAATGCTTGCTGCAAAATTCTATCAATTTTGTTAGAGGCAATCTCTTGCTTTATCGATGTAAAAGCATGACGATCTCTACATAAAAGAACACGAGACCAGAGAGGCAATCCACGCGCCTTTTCTGCCACACTCTCAAAATAGCTTCGGTCACCTTGATCTTTGGAATAAGAGACTAATCGATGTGGAAATCCCCAATACTCGATAACATAGCGTGAAACTCCCCCATAAGCTGTGAAAAGAACAAGACTTCCCCAATCTTCATCAGGCAATGAATGTAATTTAGCCATCCAATTTTTCAAAGCCCCTCTCTTATTTTCCGGCCATAGATCATACCTGATAGCTAAAGCTTGCTGGATGAGCCGATTCAACTGATGTAGCAATTGCTCTATAGTGAATATGACATGCGTTTTATTTTCAGCATCGACAATCAGAAGCAGACAAGGCGCTTTCAAAAGAGTTTCTAAACATTTGAGAGAGCCTGAAAAAGGAACTTCATGTCCTGCAATCAATATCTTGCCAGACTCATGTAGAACACATTGTAATTCGCAGTCCAAACCCCATAACGATTCACTTAAAATCCTGGTAACCGCATTTGACCGATGGGGAATAGCAAACCCAATCATATCTTCGATGAATCCATTCCATAGAGGACGTCTTTCATAGGCGCCATTAAATCCGGGTAATCGCATACAGATCATGACAAGTTGTTGCAATAGATTGCGATGATAAGAGCAAATGACCGCCTGCAGATAGGGCTCATCAGCAGCAGCTCTTATAGAAAGAGCTTCTTCCATTTTAAATCCGAAAGATCTCAAATCTTGAAAAACCGGAATACCACTCAAGGGGATAGAGACATCTAACTCTTTATCCCTTATCAAAAAAAGCTCCATTAAAACAGCTAAATCTATCGATTTATTGCCTATCTGGTAGACGCCTTTTTCCAAAATAGGATGCAGCTTTTGCAAAAATAAACCTAAATAATTTGCTAACCCAAACTTGAAAGAACTAACTGCATAGCAGTTCCCTTGACCTTCAAATTGCAAAATATCAGTCAAGAGCATCTGCATCACCCACCGTTTTACATCGAGAGGAAAAAGTGGAGTTGTTTCTGCCATCTTACGGTCAATTCTACAAAACTTCATCAGTCTAGGATCGAGACTCAGTGGGCTTGAAAAAAACGAGGAATCAAATTCTAAGCAATTCAAGATCGAAATGATATGATCGCGATGCTCGTGCTCTAAATAACAAGAGGCAGACGAAGGACCTAAGAGAGCACGGACAGCAGCCATGCCAGCTTTAGAAATTCCGCTTTCATCTATGACCAAAAGCTCGCAAAAGAGATTGAGCAGATAGTGAGTACGACCAGATGGGGTTTTTTTGCGACAATCACCAGAATCTAAATATTCACTTGTTCGTTTTTGCAGGAAATTGGCAACCAAATCTTTTAGCGCATCTCGATAGGATGAACAGTCTGGTTCTACCCAATTCTTTCGTAAAAGATACTCAAGGGCACCAAGCTCAGCCATAATCTCTTTTGGAGAGATTTTTCGATCGATTATCCCCCGAACTTTTTGAAAAATTCCGTTGGAATCACGACCCAATTGCTTAGTGATGAGGTGCAACACCTCCTCCAAGCATTTTTTTTCTTCTGGGCTACAATTTAAGGGAAGCCTCCATGAGATGCGTGCCGCTTTCGATTCCCCCCACCATTCCTGACTATCTGCTGTTCTTTTTCTGACTGGAGATGCCATAAGTGGTAAAGATTGTAACAAGAAGAAAATTAAAATTAAAGTCTTGATGGCGTTGCCAGAAGCTGCTTTCTAAATACAGATTGGGAATGAGCCAAAGCCCAGCCAATAAATAATTTAAAACGCCTAATACACAAAAAGCAGCGATCTAATATAGAACGAAATCAGTAGCATATACTGTTTGCGGAATAAATATATTTGTTGTGATGCAAATTAAAGACATTTATTCTTATTCTATGCTCCCATTTTTGACTGCACTCTCTTGCCAACTTTTTTTCCCGCTGCTTTTGCCTAAACTACAACTACTCTTCTTCGCTCCCTATCTAGTCCTCATGCTCTACCGTAAAGAACTTCTCAAAGCTCTTTGGCATGGCCTTTTCTGCGGAGTGATTGTAGATCTTTTTGCCGCCACTCCCCTATTTGGTTATACATCAATAAACTATGTTGTGACTCTACTGATTTTGCGCACAAGAAAGCACAACTTCTTTGAAGACAAACTTGGAACCATTCCTCTAATGACCCTTCTCTTTTCATTGCTCTCTACCTTCTTAACTCTTTTTGAACAGCAAGCCCTCTTTTCCCTACGCTGGATTGTAACCGACCTTTTTGAAATGGCACTTCTCGATGCCACTTTTGCATTTATCTTTTTCTCTCTCCCCTTCCATTTAACAAAAAAAATCCGTAAAGTGATCTGATGATCATTGATGGAAAAGCAATCGCCGATTCTATTCTCGAAGAGATTAAAGCCTCTCTCCAAACAAAACCTATTTTGACCGTTTTGCAGGTTGGAGATCACCCAGCTTCTACCACTTATATTGCAATGAAACGCAAGGCTTGCGCCAAGGTAGGCATCGAATCCAAGCTCGTTTTGCTCCCCAAAACTATTTCAGAAAATGATCTTCTTTTAGAAATTGAAACACTCAATCGGGGACCTACCTCTGGCATTTTGCTACAACTGCCCCTCCCCCTACATCTAGATCCTCACCGCTTGCTTGAAGCAATTGATCCTAGAAAAGACGTTGATGGCTTCCATCCCATTAATATGGGCAAACTTGTCCTAGGTCTGCCTGGCTTTATCCCATGCACGCCTCTTGGCATCCAGGTGCTATTGGAGCGCTCACACATTTCGGTGGAGGGCAAGCGTGTCGTGATCGTAGGCCGTAGCCAGATTGTGGGCATGCCGCTTGCCACACTACTGATGCAGAAACGGAAAGGTTGCAATGCCACTGTAACAGTAGCAAATAGCTCTACGCCCAACCTTGCAGAGGTTACAAACCAAGCAGACATAGTGGTAGCCGCAATCGGCAAGCCACTGTTTATCAAAAAATCTATGATCAAAGAGGGCGCTGTAGTCATCGATGTGGTCATCAACCGCATCGGCAATCAACTCGTTGGTGATGTCGATTTTGAAGAAGTCAAAGACAAATGCTCCGCGATTACGCCTGTTCCCGGAGGCGTTGGTCCGATGACGGTAGCCATGTTAATTCACAACACGGTGCTAGCATGCGCAAACCATACAAAAAAATCATAGCTTCCAAATGCACGCGCTATTTGATTATCACCTTCTGCTCTCTTCTCATCGCTTGCACATCAAAAAGCTCAACTCCCAGCCTACGCAGCTACGATCTAATCATGATGAATATGCGACTTCACATCCTCACCCCTCGAAAAGGAAATGTCGACGCTATCATCAAAAAAACTTTTAAACAAATCAACCAAACCTTCAACACTTGGAATCCCAAATCGGAAATCTCCAAGCTCAATCAATTACCTGAATATCAAGAAGTAGAAATTTCAAATGAGCTTGCCGCTATGTTAAAAAGAGTGGGTGAGATTGTGGAAATCAGCGGAGGCCGTTTTGACCCAACAGTGGCTCCACTTGTTCATATGTGGAAAACTCACCTCAAAAACGGCGAAATTCCGAAAAATGAACAAATCGAAGCCTTGCGACCCGCTATTGGCTGGAAAAATGTGCATCTACAAGACAACACCTTTTACAAAGAGCACTCCGAAACACAGATCGATCTATGCGGCATCGCAAAGGGCTATGCTGTTGATTTACTTCTAGAAAGACTTGGAAAAAATTCTTATGTAGAATGGGGTGGTGAAATTGGCACCTCAAATCGGCATCCATCTGGCCGTCTTTGGCGCGTAAAAATTTTTGGCGGGGGGATTGTGGAAGTTGAAGATAAGGCTGTGGCGACAAGCGGGACCTACATTCAAAAATGGCGGGTCCAGAACAAGGAATATACTCATTTGATCGATCCTCGCACTTTGCAGCCCTTATTATATGGGGAGAGCTTGGTAAGCGCGACTGTGATTGGAGAGAGCTGCATGGACGCCGATGCTTTTGCGACGACCTTAATGTTCTTTTCTACGCGAGAAGAGGCGGAGCACTGGGCTGAGCAATTAGGCATTGAGGTCCAGTTGATCCCCTACACACCCGACTGGCGCGACTAACGCTTCATCGCGCGGTCCATCTCCCGCTTCTTCTCTCTCTCAACAAGGGTCTGCCGCTTATCTTGATGCTTCTTACCCTTGCCAATTCCAAATTTTAACTTAATTCGACCATTTTTAAGATAGAGGGCAAGTGGCACAAGAGTCATCCCCTTTTCCCGCGTAGCATTCTCTAATTTCTCAATTTCATATTTGTGCATGAGCAGCTTTCGATCGCGCCGCTCCTCGTGGTTATAAACGTTTCCATGAGAATAGGGGGCGATATGAGCCCCGATCAGCCAGAGTTCCCCCCGAATGATTTTAACATAGGCCTCCTGTAGACTTCCCCCATTATTACGCAGAGATTTGATCTCTGTGCCAAGAAGCACGACCCCGGCTTCATGGGTTTCAGAGATCTGAAAATCAAAATGACCCTTTCTATTCTGAACAAGCTCTTTCATAGAAGACATTATACCATTTGCAACAAATAATGTCACAAATGAGAGCTAGATAGGGCGGCAAATTTGAGAGAGCATTTCGAAGCTCATGTTTTTAAACATAAGCGAGAAAGAATCTCTCAAAGGTTCTATGCTAGATGGCTCTTATTTCTGATATTATTTGTTGTAAACAGTATTATATCGCTTTTCTTGACAGCTCAAGCTCTATTTCTGTATCGTTACGGGTCGCAAAAGGAGAAAAATCTATGAAGTTTGTTGTCTCGCGCGCTGAATTGAGCAACTTGATCCGCAAAATCCAAAATATTGTCCCCCAAAATGCTCCCATTCCTGTCCTATCCCACTTCTTAATTGAGGCAAAAGGCAGCGAGCTCGTCTTCACAGCAACAGACCTCGTCGTAGGCACCCGCTGTTCCGCAGAGGCCAAAATCTACGAACCCGGCGCCCTCTCGATTCCCTCAAAACGCTTTTTTCAGCTGGTTCGCGAGCTGACTGATGCCCAGATTGAGATGAGTGGTGTTGAAGGAGAGATGGCAGAGATCAAGTCAGGCACCTCACGCTTCAGACTCCACGGTATCGATAAAAATGAATACCCCACACTCCCTAACCTCCAAGATGCTGTCAAATTCACCATCCTCGGCAGCCAGCTAAAAGAGATGTTCTATAGAACTGCCTTTGCTGTTTCCAGGGAGGACAACCGCTACGTCTTGACAGGCGTATTGATGCGCATCGAAGATGGCTTTGCCATTTTTGTCGGAACAGATGGTAAGCGCTTGGCCAAAGTGCAAACCGCTATCTCTTTGGATTCAGAAATTTCTGGCGAGTACATCCTTCCTCTAAAAGCTGTCGAAGAGATGATCAAAATGATCGAAGATGAGGATGAGTGCACTGTCTATATAACCGATGACAAAGTTGCTGTTGAGTCAGCCAACACCCTCTTGGTTACAAAGCTGCTCTCAGGCGAATACCCCGACTTTGAACAGGTCATCGCCTGTCGCAGTGAGCAAAAAATGCAACTGCATCGTGAAGAGTTGATTGTTCTTTTACGTCAAATTGCGCTTTTCACCACGAATACCTCCCAATCTGTCCGCTTCACCTTCTCAACGGGGGAACTCACCCTAACCGCCAACTGCACCGATGTAGGAGAGGGCAAAGTGAGCATGCCCGTCAACTATAAAGGCGAGAAGCTGGAGATTGCTTTTAACCCCTTCTTCTTCCTTGATATTCTAAAACATAGTCGTGATGAAACCGTCCTGCTCGGCGTCTCTGACCCCTTTAATCCTGGTGTCATTACAGATTCTACAGAAAGTCTATTCATCATCATGCCGATGCGACTCAATGAGGATTAAACAGCTCCTTCTCAAGAACTTCCGCAACTATGAAGAGGCGTTAATCCCTTTTGGGCCTGGCGTAAACTTCATTACGGGAGAAAATGGAAGGGGCAAAACCAATATTTTAGAAGCTCTCTATCTCTTGATGACGGGACGTTCCTTTCGAACCCGCTATTTAGAAGAACTCATTCGCTTTGGAGCTGACAGCTTCTATATTGAACTGCTCTTCGAGAAAAATGGGATCGAGCAGACTCTGAAAATGCATTTTGAGGAAAAGAGGCGGATTGTCATGCACAATCAGACTCCCCTAGTCAAGCTCAGCTCTCTTTTTGAAATTTTGAAAGGGACTTTGCTTTTGCCAGATGACCACCAGCTGATCCAAGGCAATCCCAAAGTGCGGCGGCATTTCCTCGATCTGCAAATCGCACAAACTCACCCTCTTTATCTTTACCATCTCTCTCGTTATCAGCAGGCTATGAAGCAGCGCAACACTCTTTTGCGACGTAAAGAGGGAGAACTCCTCGATATTTGGGAGGAGCAGATGGTGGAGTCAGCCCACTATCTCACGGCGTTGCGTGAGAAGACAACAGAAACGCTCTCCAAGCTTTTGGCAGCCCCTGCTATCGAACTCACCTACCTTCCCTCTCCATGTGACAAGGCGAAGCTTGCCAAATCTAGAGAACGCGATCTGATTCTGGGCTCAACGTCACTCGGCCCCCACAAAGATGATCTCACAATTTTGCTGAAGGAGCGCTCGGCTCGTTCCTATGCAAGCGAAGGACAGAAGAGGCACACAGTGGCTCATTTGCGTTTTGCTGAGTGGCAAAGACTCCAGACAGAAACCAAAGAAGAGCCTCTCTTGTTGATCGATGATGCTAGCATGAGCTTTGACCCTAAAAGAGAGGAGGCACTTCTTGCTTCACTCAAAAAATATGGCCAGGTTTTCGTAACCTCAGCTCGGTTTACCCCTCCACCAGAGGCGTTTCTTCTTGAGGTTGTGACTCATGGAAAAGTCCAAAGACCAAGCTTGCAAGCAGCATCATCACTCCACCAATAAAGACAGCGCTTCTGGGATGTGGACCGACAAATGATCCCACAAAGAAGGGACTGATGCCAAGAGCCAGTGCATTCACTGCATGGTAGATCCCCATAGCTTCACCTTGCATCTGATCTGAGACTGTATCAGAAATCACAGTACTCGTCGCTGGATAGACAAATGAGAAAAAGAGCTGGGCTACTGGGACAAAAAACCAGAGAAGTAGCCTTGAGTGGATGGTAAGCATCGACAATACGGAAAGGCCTGACATTAAAAGACCGAAAAAGAGAATGCGTCTCGCACCAAATCTTTTGACCATCGGAAAGGTCAATAGACCAGCAGACAGAGCGTAAAAGAGCGCGCCATAGCCATAGAAAATTCCTGTATCACCTGCATCAAAATCAAACTGCTTCCGCAAGAAGACTGCGCTGAATTCCACAAAAAATGACCAGCCAATAGAGAATAGGAGGTGGGTTAGAAAAAGGAAACGCAAACTCTTCATGAAAAATGCTGAGCGAATCATGGTGAATGACTGAAATAGACTCCATTTCGCAGCACGCTTTTCTATCACAGTTTCTTTAAGCTGAGAGACAACCAACCAATAGTTAAGCAATACAAGGACAAACGGAAAATAGAAGGGTACGATATAGCCAAAATGATTGGTTAAAAAGCTGCTCAGAAGAGGGGCCACGATGAAGCCGCCTCCCATGCTCATGCTTAAGAGTCCGAAATTCCGAGCTTTTTCACTAGGTAGGCTCAAATCAGCAACCATCGCGGCAATGACAGAGCTATTACCAGCTCCAATGCCTGTCAAAATGCGGTAGAGAGCCAGAAGAAGCAAGCTCTGCATATGCACACCTAAAACGGCTAAGAAATAGCCGACAACTGCGAGCAGAATCGTTCCCTGCATCAAGGTTTTACGCCCTCTCCTATCGGAAAGTGCACCACAGACTGGAGCGCTGAAAAACTGCATCAAAGGGTGAAGAGCGATGAGAAAGCCCAGCCAAAGGCCACGCACTGTCTCCGATGTATCGACAGGCAAAAAATGGAGAGCGGGATCAAACAGCAGAAAGGCGAAGATGGTGAATACAATCGCAATGCCTGCGTAGTCGATAAATGCGGAAAGCAGAAGAACGGAGAGGGATATCTTAGAATGAGCCATAGGGAGGCCATTCTCCCATACTACGCGCTTTTAGGCAACCTGCTAAACAGCCATTTATCCATTTTTAGATATTGGTTATGGGTCACGAACTTTCCAAAGAGGACATTTGCCATACCCGCTGTACAACCTGTGATCACCAAAATCGCGCTCACCATTTGACGGTGTGGGAGGGATGTTCGAGAAATGACTCCGCCGACTACTGTGAGAACTGCCAAGAAAAGCATGATAGCGTGAGTCGCAATCTTACGATGCAACTCTGCTCGCACTTCATCGAGTACTTCAAGACTTCTCTCTTCTAACTTGTCGATCTCTGCCTTCTGCTCTTGTAGAGCTTGCTTAAATGCTTCCACCTCCTCTCCAAGAAAAAGATCAGCATGTTCATTCATTGTGAGCTCGATTGCATGAACGAGCGCCTTCAAACCATCCACTGTTGCTTCATCGTTGACAACAGCGGCCAAAAGACTCTGTGTTTGAAGCAGTAGATCGTTTCGGTTTTCAGAAGCGGCCTGTGAATGGCTGGGTTGGAGGATGTTTTTTATAGGACAGCTATAATTGAAGTGATGGGCGTTCAATTTCTCTCGAATCAACTTTTGTCGATCTAGGTGACTGCTCTCGAAAAATTCTCTTCTTCTAGCTTCGTCAATCTCATTCGTCTTTTTCGTTTTGATGAATTCCAGCGCTTCAACCAATTTTGTAAATGTGGGATTTTTCAACTTAGCTTCGAGTTTCCTAAGTTCGGTTTGGGCGCGCCAAAGCTGAGCGAGCGAAGCTATCCCGGAAATAGTCCCCGTCGCTACCATGATAATGGGCAAGATTTTTCCAAAAATAAGAGCGCAGGTCATTTGGCTCGATAGCCCTGCAATCTCTATTCCCCCAGCAAAGGGTTTTGTGATATCGCCAAAAGCTGTTCCCAAAGCACTCAATCCCATAATCACGTAAAAAATCGCTTCGCCAGTTTTTTTTGTTTTGGCAGCTTCATTCATCATAGTGAAGTTTTTAATCGTGCTTCGCATAGCGTGGATCAGATACAAAGGGGAGCTTGCGATGCTGAGGTAAGGAATGTAGGATGCGGTAGGGCCACCTCCCAGGGCAAAAGCTTGAGTTGCAACGCCAAAAAAGAGGACTAGAAAGAGCATCCACTGAGGATCGCCAAAAAACTCTTTGGGAAGAGCTGTCATGCGGCCACACTTTGATAGCATGGGAGCTTTATTTTCTGTTTTAGGCTCAGGAAGCGCTAACTTCAGCTTCTGCTCACCAAGCAACTTTCGGAGTGGAGTATACTCACCGTCAAAACCATGAATGGGTGCTGCGCCAGACATAAATCCCCTCCTGTCCCAATCTCAATTATATAGTTATAATATTAAGATTTAATTAAATTTATTTACAACCAATGGTTTAATCTTCATAAGGCGGAGGTAGCTCGCCATTATGAGGCAATGGCGTTGGAGCAGATTGCTGGCCATTTCGAGGCGGTGCCGAGGGCACCACTTGTGGTCGAGACGATTGTCTACCCAATTGAACCTTCCTTAAGATGTCTACCTCCTTCACGGGGTTCATCAGGAAGCTTAGCCCAAAGAATGGAACAAAAGCACCGGTGACTGCCCCTCCTGCAATCGCAAATTTGAGATATTGCTGCTGCGGCTTTTTCATAAGAACAAAGACACAAGCTACAATCAGAAGCGACAAACCAACAGCCACCGATAGATAGGCCGTGCCAGTTAATGCTCGTTCAGCCTCTAGATGTCTAAAAACTTTTTTAATATTATTTTTGACATCAGGTTCTTCATCAACAGCAGATCTGCGAGAATTCCCCATCTCAGCCGCTGTTTTGTAAGCATCTGCAGAAAAAAAGGCAAAAACAGCCGCAGAAGCTGCCGCTGCTGCAACGGCGAGGCCAAGAAGGAGAGCCAACACTGCTTCTTTTGAATCTTCGCTACCGCTAGAACTAGAATTTGGAAGAAAGATAATGCAGCAATCACCACCTCGACCCGTCGATCGATACCCACCATGGGACCCACCATGGGATCCACCGCTGTACTGTGGGGGTGGGGTGGAACCCGACCCAAAAAAACTAGCATCGTAAGCAGCAATAGCATCGGTGATGGACATAAACAGCTCCTTCCATTTAAAGTTGATGTATAAATTGTAACATTTATATAATCTTAATTCCAATAAAAAAAAGCTTAGATGATTGAATTACAGGACGTTGAATTTAGTTATGAACGAGAAAAAATTTTAAAAAACGTCACCTTTTCAATCTCAAGAGGTGAAATTATCGCCCTTATTGGGCTATCTGGCTCTGGGAAGACCACTCTCTTTCGTCTGATGGCTGGCATCGAGAAGGCAGATAAAGGGACGATTCGAGGTGCTGACTGCGAAACCATCAGTTATATGCAGCAGGAGGATCTATTACTTCCCTGGCGTTCGATCTTGTCCAATCTCCTTCTGGTCGATGAACTGGGGCGCCGCCCGCACAATCCCAAAATAGCACAGAGAGCAAGAAGGTTATTGAAAGCTGTTGGTCTTGAGGGCTATGAGGAAGCAATGCCCCATGAAATCTCAGGTGGGATGCGGCAGCGGGTTTCACTTGTGCGGGCTCTTTTGCAAGAAAGACCCATTCTGCTTCTAGACGAACCCTTTGGTCCTCTAGACGTGATTGTGCGTGAAGAGCTCTATCTATTGCTCAGATCGATTCGGGAGGATTATGACAAAACGATCATCATGGTGACCCATGACTTTCGCGATGCGATTGCTTTGGCAGATCGCATTTTAGTCCTAGCTAATGGGGAAATCTGTCGAGATATCGCGGTCGATCGCGGGAAAGAGGCTGAAATCACGTTAGAGATCCGCTCATGTCTCCTTGAGGAATCGCCCTTAAAAAAGGCGAAGCTTTTGAACTGCTGATCACCTCACCACTTTCTAAAATCACAGGAAAATCTCGCTGAGAGCCAACCTCTCTCTTTGGCCTAAATAGTGATTTAGGAAGCATCTCCCCCTTCAATAAAGGGTGATCACAAGCTTCCATAGCAGCTAAAATCGTATAATCCTTTTCGCGCAAATAAGCGGAAACAGTTTGAGGAAAGCCCACTCTGAGATAGTGGTTTTTCATGAAGCAGATCATCTCTTCCGAGAAAAAGTGGACCTTAGGATGGTGATAGACTCGTGCATACATCATATAGCGAGCAATCCAAAGAGACTCTACTGACTGAATACCGCTTACATGAACACCGATTTGATCACCCACCATGGTCAGCGAATCGATCAGCTGATTGTAGTCCAGATGCCCAAATCTCACTCCTGTATAAGTAGCATCTCTAAGCAGATAGTCGATCCTATCTGCTCCGAAATTATCATCAGCAATGATCTGGGCAGCAATGCCTTCACCTGAAAGTGCCGCAAGCACCTCTTCTTTGTGGGGAATAGAGAGGGTTTTGACAATCTCAATCGTCATCCTTTCATGCCCCTTCTCTCCAAGAAGGGTTTTTTCAGCAGTATGCGAAAATGGAAGATGACCAAGATCGTGGCAGAGCGCCACAAGCCTCACAACCTCCTCATTGATATCAGGCTGCAAACTGCGGTAGATCCGACTCGAAAGCTCCATCACCCCAAGAGAATGCTCAAAACGACTGTGCGTCGCGCCAGGGTAAACCAGATAGGCCATTCCCATTTGACTCAAGTAGCGAAGACGCTGAAACGCCTGTGTCTCAATCAATTCTTTCTCTTTGTCTGAAAAGCGGATAAAGCCGTGAATGGGATCGCAGATCTTGTGGCAATAGCGGCTCATAACGTACACTCTTTTGACTATGGTTTTAGCAGCATCCTACCAAAACTTCCGCAGCGATGCAAGGAGAGCCACCGCCGCAACCTGTTGCGCTGTGACAATCTTTGTATTACCCCTCATCGCGATGGTCTGCGGACTACTGACGCTGCGCCTTCCTGGGATGACCCTGTATAAGCTGCGCCACCTGTTGATTCCTGCCGGAGCACTTTTCGGAGCCTCTATTCCCCTGATTGCCCTAGCCGTCATAACCAATCGCAGTCGTAATCGCTCCTTCACCCCCTATCTGAACGAGCTGAAAAAACAAGTCGACCAGATGCCCCTTTCTAAACAATCGACGAAAATCGAAAAGCAGGCCTTTCTCGATCTGCTTATTAAAGATTTAGTTAAGCCATATGAAGCGACTGATTTTCGCTATTTTATTCTAACCCAGCTATCTGAAGGCTATCCAAAAGATTCCCCAAAACAGAAGGCAATCCTAGCAGCGCGGAATAAATCTCTCGATTCTTAATGTTATATTAATTTTTTAATGATATAATAACAGCATGGAACCAGTAGAGAGAACAAGCAGCCCGCAAGAGCAGCTAGTCATTAGCCGCGACTCCTACCGCAAAAAATTTGGAATCGCCGCTATCGCAACTGCGATTACTGCTCTTGCAATCACTCTTTTTGAAAGGCATATGGGCGCTCCTGGCGGCCTGCTTCTTGCAGGAGCGGGAGTTTCTCTTGCTGGCGCGATTTACCATCACAAAATGCGTACACGTGAAATGAAAGAACATCATCTTACTGATGATAATAATACAAGCTGTAATCTTTTCTCCAGACGATGACGGGAGAGAGTTGCGGTTACCAAGACTTGAACTTGGGACCTCGACATTATCAGTGTCGCGCTCTAACCAACTGAGCTATAACCGCGGGTTATGATGGAGGCTAGGAGAGTCGAACTCCTGACCTTCTGAATGCAAATCAGACGCTCTACCAACTAAGCTAAGCCCCCGAAATAACCCTTGATTCCCCTCACGAGCTTCTATATCGTGAAAGGAAATGAAATTTAGCGAAAGGAGGCTTTTTCGCCAATGAAAATCTTATCCATCTGTTTAATTCTTTCTGCGCCCCTCCTTGGACAGCCAGCTCCTCCAGGTGCCGCGCCTCCACCCGGCACTCCTGCTGGAGGCTATAAACCCACCATCTATAACAAAGACTATAGCAAAGGATTCATAGGGCCAGACGCCAAACCCGATGAAGAGTTAGAGGCGATGTATCCACAAGCCACCTACACGATGAAGAATCAAAACAATCCAACGGGCGATAGCACAGACAACTCCACAAGCCCCGACTTTACCGCTGCCCGCTCTCAGGCAGTCTATTGGCTCGGACTACTCGATCAAGGCGCTTATCCATCCTCCTGGAGCCAGGCAAGTGGCCTCTTGCAAGACATCTTGAGCCAAAACATATGGACTGCTGCGATGAAAGCTGTGCGTGGAAATTATGGAAATAGCACTTCAAGAAAAGTCACAAGCCACCGCCTGATGAACAAACTTCCTCATGGCACGCAAGGCAAATTCATGGAGATCACATTTGAATCTTCATTTTCTTCAAAAGGCAAAGTTCAAGAAACTGTCACTCTTATGGCTATAGGAGAGCGTGGACAGTGGAAAGTTGCCACCTATAGTCTAGGTTCATGAGAAAGAAATTACTACTCGGATTCTCAATCTTCCTAATCGGCTTCGGAACTGCCTATTTCGGACTCATTTTCGCCACTGACAAACTGGCTGATGGGTTTCTAGAGAGTCACATCTATTCCACGCTGAAGCCCGATCCCAAATGGAAAGTAGAGAATCACTCCTATCCACAAGAGATCTTTGAACAGCCCTACCACTATTTAAGTCGGGGCTCTCAAAATTATGTATTTGAGAGTGAAGATGGTCTTTATGTCATCAAGTTTTTTCGCCACAATCGTTTTCGCACATCCAATTTTTGTTGTGGCCCAAGCTTTCTCCAAGAGATGCAAAAAAGCTCCCTTGAAGAAAAAACAGCAAAACAGCTGGAGCTCTTCTCAAGCTGCCACCTCGCCTTTTGCAAACTACGAGAGGAGTGCGGGCTAATCTACATGCACCTGAACAAAAGCCACCATTTAAATAAGCGCCTACTGATTTATGACAGACTCAAAAGGGGCTATGTAGTCAATCTCGATGAGGTCGAGTTTTTTATCCAAAAACGCGCCGAACCCCTCATGCAGAGATTAAGCCATGCCGATACCCAAAAGTCTATGGAGGCGATCGCCCTCCTTATTAAAAAGCGCATTGAAAAGGGCATCGATGACCATGACCCTGTTTTACAAAAAAATACTGGGTTTGTAGGGAATCAGCCGATCTTCCTCGATATCGGCTCCTTCTACCAAAACGCGGCCATCAACAAAGATTATTACCAAGTAGTTTTTCAAATGACTCGCAAACTACAGCGCTTACTTAGCCAAAAAGACCCCAAACTTGGGGCTGCCGTAGACAATTCCCTCAAAACACTTATTTAAATCACATACACAAAATCTCTTTGCAATTTTTGAAGCAAAGCGTTAGAATCCCCGTTTGATCATAGGAGAATAAGTTAAATGAACAAACAAACCGAATACACATGGTCCTCTAAAAAAATTCTTGACGATATTGATTTTCAAGAGCATGAGGCGAAACAATTTCTTGAACTACTGAAGGGTACTGAAAAGAATAAAGAGGAAGTGGAGTTAGTCCCAGGGACTATCTTACGTGGGCGCATCGTAGAGATCACCAAAGATTTTGTTGTGATTGATGTGGGTCTAAAGTCTGAGGGTCTCGTACCTACCGCTGAATTTGAACCTGAAGATCTCAATCTCGGCGCAGAGGTTGAAGTTTACCTCGAGCAACCAGAAAATGACCACGGTCAGATAGTTCTTTCTCGCGAAAAAGCTGCTCGTCTACGTCAGTGGGAATTCATCATTGAGCATTGTGAAGAGGGCTCTATCGTTAAAGGTAAGATCATACGTAAGGTGAAGGGTGGTTTGATGGTCGATATCGGGATGGAAGCATTTCTTCCAGGCTCGCAAATCGATAATAAGCGCATCAAGAATTTGGATGAGTATCTCGGCAAAACTTGCGAATTCAAGATTCTTAAGATCAACATCGAAAGAAAGAACATCGTTGTTTCACGCAGAGAGCTTCTCGAAGCTGAACGTATTTCTAAGAAAGCTGAGCTTCTCGAGACAATTTCTGAAGGCGATATCCGCAAGGGTGTGGTCAAGAACATCACAGACTTCGGCGTCTTCCTTGACCTCGACGGTATCGATGGTTTGCTCCACATTACAGACATGACTTGGAAGCGTATCAAGCATCCTTCAGAGATGGTTGATCTCAATCAAGAACTTGAAGTGATGATTCTAAGCATCGACCGTGAAAAAGGCCGTGTGGCACTTGGCTTGAAACAAAAAGATCGCAATCCTTGGGATGATATCGAACAGAAATATCCTCCAGGAACTAAAGTGAAGGGCAAGATTGTTAAGCTACTCCCCTACGGAGCCTTCATCGAGATTGAATCGGGCATTGAAGGGTTGATTCACGTTTCTGAAATGTCATGGGTAAAGAATGTCACAGATCCTTGTGAAGTGGTCAATAAAGGTGATGAAGTTCAAGCAGTCGTACTCAGTGTTCAGAAAGAAGATGGCAAGATTTCTCTTGGTATCAAGCAACTCGAACACAATCCTTGGGATGATGCGGAAGATAAATACCCAATTGGTTCTACAGTCATTGCAGAAGTTAAGAGCCTAACTAACTATGGCGCATTTGTAGAACTTGAGCCAGGCATTGAGGGCTTGATTCATATATCTGACATGAGCTGGATCAAAAAGGTCTCTCACCCTTCAGAGATTTTGAAGAAGGGCGACAAAATCGAAGCGGTTGTTCTCACTGTAGACAAAGACAGCAAGAAAATCACTTTGGGTGTGAAGCAGCTGAGTGAAAATCCTTGGGAAACGATTGAAAGATCAATTCCTGTTGGAACGGTTGTAAAAGGCCAAGTGACCAAAGTGACTGCTTTTGGAGCCTTTGTAGAGCTAGAAAATGGTATCGAAGGGTTGATTCATGTGACTGAACTCTCAGACCAGCCCTTTGCAAAAGTTGAAGATGTAATCTCAGCAGGTGATGAAGTTTCTGCTAAAGTGATGAAGCTTGATCCCGAACACAAAAAGGTCTCTCTCTCAATCAAAGAATTTTTGATCGATGAGAACCATGAGAACCGTGATGATATCGTGGTTGGCGAGCAAAACAGCAACCATGCTGAGGTAACGGAGGGTTAATCCCCTCCCCATAGGTTTTATACCTTTAAAACCGAAGGGCGACCTTCGGTTTTTTCTTATGATTTGGAGGTTAGAGAATGAATAGAAAAGATCTTATCGCGATGTTTGAATACATGGAACGCGAAAAGGGCGTAAAGCGAGAAGTTGTAGCAGCTGCCATAGAATCTGCTTTGAAGGCTGCAGCAAAGAAAGGCTTGCGCGAAGAAGCAAACGTTGCGGTTCAGATAAATCCCCGAACAGGTGACATCGACGTCTTCTGTGAAAAAGAAATTGTTGACGAAGTTGACAATCCCTCCATGGAAATCTCTTTGGCTGCTGCACAGGAGCTGGATCCAGACTGCGAAATCGGTCAGTTCATCGACGTGCCCGTCACGCCCAAGAACTTTGGACGTATCGCTGCTCAAACTGCCCGTCAGATTATTGGACAGAAGTTGCGTGGCGCTGAGAGAGATGTCATCTATGATGAATACCGCGATCGAGCGAATGAACTGATTTCTGGTGTCGTCAAGCGCTTCATGCGTGGTCCTAACATGATCATTGACTTAGGCAAAGTAGAAGCGATTCTACCAGGACGCAACTATCCAAAAGTTGAGCACTATAATATTGGAGACCGCGTTTATGCGATGATCCTTGAGGTGAAAGATCTGGAAAATGGCGGTGCAGAAGTTGTCCTAACAAGAAGTCACCCAGAATTTGTGAAGCAGCTTTTCCTGACAGAAGTTCCAGAGCTGGAAGATCATACAATTGAAATTGTATCGATTGTACGTGATGCGGGTTACAGAACCAAGTTAGCAGTGCGCTCCTCTGATCCAAAAGTGGATCCTGTAGGTGCTTGTGTGGGTGTGCGCGGTACTCGGGTCAAGAATGTGATCCGCGAACTTAATAATGAAAAGATCGATATTGTCCCTTATGCGGATGATCCTGTAGATCTTTTACAAAACATTCTCTCTCCAATCGAGATCCGTAAGGTAGGCGTGAACAGTGCCGAAAATGTGATCGCCATTGTAGTAGATGATGAAGACTATCCAGCAGTGATTGGAAAGCGCGGCATGAATGCGCGTCTCACTGGCGAGATGGTAGGATATGAACTTGAAGTACAGCGCATGAGCGAGTACAACAAGTCACTCGAAATTCAGAGGATCCAACTAGCTGAGAGTAAAAATCCTGAGTTAGATGAACCCTTGAATGTCGAAGGTGTAAACAAGCTAGTGATTCAAAACTTGATTGAAGCAGGTTTTGATACAGCAAGAAAGCTCCTGACAGCTAGAATTGATGAAATTTCAGCTGTTCCAGGCATCAGTGCAGATCTGGCTTACACGATTATGGAAGAAGTTAGCAAACGGTGCGAGAAGAATATTGGCTAAAAACCTTAAAATCAAAATCAAAAACACGCAACTAGCAAATGTTGCTGGTCTCAAAAACTTAAAACCTAAGCTTGATCAAAAGCCCAAGCCGAAAGAAAAGCTTGAGCCTGAAGTCACAGCTCCTCTAGAAGGTGAAGAAGATAAGAGCGACAAGCCACGTATCCGTGCAAAGAGTCGTTCAGCTTTTGCGCCGAAAGAGGAAGTGGAAGAGAAGAAGGCAGCTGAACCTGAGCCAAAGGTCGAAGAAGAGCCTAAAGCAGCTGAACCCGTAGAGGTAGCTGAAAAGAAGGAAGAGGTCAAAGAGCCCATTAAGTTTATGAAGCTTGGGCCAACAGGACGGCATGTCAAGGATCTCTTACCTAAGAAGCGAGTAGAAGAGCCTAAAAAGGTTGAAAAGCCCAAGCCGCGTGTTGAGCGTGAGCGCCCAGTGGTGAATAAGCCACAAGCTGCTCCAGCTGTAGAAGCTTCTCCTGCAAGTGATAGTGGAGAAACCGATGCGCAAAAGGGTAATAAGGTACGCGATTTCCGTGATCTGAAGCCAGCTCGTCGTGGACAGCAGCAGCCGATGCGTGCTTTTGATGCTCGTGACCGCGCAGGTCTTTCTGCAGGTGATGAGGAGAGATGGAGAAAGAGACGGGGCAGCAAGATGCGCTCTAACCGTCCCGACTATGAGATTGTCCGCCCAACAAGCTTGCTAATACGCCTTCCGATTCAGCTAAAAGATTTAGCCTACGAGATGAAGCTTAAAGCTTCTGAAGTGATTCAAAAGCTCTTTCTCAGTGGCATGACCTTTACGATGAACGACTATCTCGATGATGAAACAACCGTTCAATTCATCGGTTCGGAATTTGGTTGCGAAATCAAGATTGATACCTCTGAAGAAGAACGTCTGCGTGTGACGCGAGAGTCTGTAAGAGAAGAGATTGCGAA